>Ga0126342_10003269_pt1 | contig 26610 bp, 27 predicted proteins | sample Cyp1metagenome_FD_92528 | JGI IMG/M metagenome (GOLD analysis project Ga0126342, IMG submission 92528) | Coral microbial communities from Lord Howe Island, Old Settlement Bay, Australia - Cyphastrea 1 metagenome | ecosystem: Host-associated > Invertebrates > Cnidaria > Coral ...
ACTATAATATAATGTAATATAATGTAATATAATATATTTAATTATAATATAATATGTGATATAATATGATATGATATAATATAATATTATAATATAATATAATTTCAGTCAATATATATGTATATATATAAACTATATGTGTATATAAACAATATGTATATATATATATTCTTATTTACGTATATATATATATACAATATATGTAAGTATATATATACATACATATTTGTGCTTTGAGCATGGGACATATCTTGCATCTTAGCCTTCCAATTCGCACACAGGAAGAAGAGAAGGATTGGCTCACTTGAGCGAAGTCTCTCGGGACCGGTGTCATGTGTGCTGCCAACCTTCGAGCTTTCCAGCTTCCAAGCAACTGATTTGAGGAGACAAGAAACGTGAGTCGAGCAGCAGACCATTTGAAAAGGACTGGACTGGGTCAAAGGCTGAAAGTTGCTGACAATTGCTGAGAGCTGAAAGTTGCAGCAAGCATGCCAGTGCCCTGGAGGAATCAAGAGTGCTTCGTGAAAATCATAGGTTCCTGCCGTAGCCATGAGAGACTTTACGGCAGGCATGGCAAAGGTGACCCATGGCCCATGGCCATGTGACCGATTCAGGTATTGCAGGGACGAAGCTCAACCTCTCTCTCCGCGAAGTGGACCAAGAGACGGGTGAGGACAAACAGCTCTCTTGTTGGGTTTGAGTTGATGAACTATGATTAGCTGATGATCAGCTGATGAACTATATTGTCACAGGCTGTGGGTAAATACTACAAATTCTGTATACAAAAAGCTTAGATTTTAGGGGCGGATTCTATATGTCAATGATTGTCAATGCAGATCTCGATCAGCCGGCATACACTTTTTTTGCTTCCAACGTGTCGGATACTAATAGCGGACAATGATGCTTCTTCCAGGGCCTAGTGGAAAAATGGGTATGTACATAGTCAGACAGTAGTAGTATGTGTCATGTTTTTTGATGGATGGCTATTTTTTTTTGGGATTATTATTTTTCCGTTTTGGGCATTTTTTTGATTTCTGTTTTCCTGCTTCTTTGCTTTTCTGCCTCTTTGCTTTTTGCTTTTCTGCTTTTCCATGCTTCTCTGCTTTGATGCTTCTTTGCTTCTCTGCTTCTTCACTTTTATGCTTCTCTGCTTCTTTGTTTCTTCGCTTCTCCACTGTTGTGCTTCTCTGCTTTTTGCTTTTCCGTTTTTCCCTGCTTCTCCGCTTCTTCGCTTCTCGAACCTAAACCAACCCTAGAACCAACCATAAATAATTCCTAAACCAACCGTAAACCAACCTTAAATGAACCCCAGTCGCAAAATACCATGCAACATGAAGAGTTTGAGCACCAACATGTTGCAAGTACAATGGAAAATGAAAGGTTCGAACTCCAAAATGTTGTAAATACAGTTGAAATGGAAGCTTCCAGCTCCAAAATGCTGCAAATAGCAAGGAAAACGGGCAGAAAAGCAGATCCCCCCCAAAAACAAAACGGAAAAAACTAATTCCCAAAACAATTCCGGACCCAATAAATCACCAATGATCCACAGACTTTCAGCTGCTGACTACCGTGATTTTGGCCCATACCATCACATACATCACATACATCACATACATCACATACATCACATACATCACATAGCCACTTTCCCAATTTTTCCCATACTTTCAAGAGGTGCTGTGTACTTCAGGACTTGAAGGTGCGGAAGGTGAAAGGTGGCGAAGAGCGTGGCGTCCTGAGATGAATTGACAGCTTGTTTTCCCAACGGTTTTGTCCAGCTCAGCCACCCTGCCTGTGGCTAAGCCGACGAGAAGGATGCATCCAATCCAATGCGAAAGAAGAGGATGGAGGAGAGATATGTTCTTTGATATTGTGACATGCCTTCAATGTGTTGCTTTCGATGTCCGAATAAGTTGAATCAGTGACATGTTTAACATTCTTTCGCTCTCGAACGGTCTCTGGCTGAAAGGAGAATGCAAAGTACGGCAAGGCGCACTATCCACTGCAATGGATCGTGAGCGATTTGTATTATGCAAAACTACTAGTCCATACGTCCTTTGTGAGGCATAAACACCTTAAATATCCTTAAAGGTTGTGTCTCATGTTATAAGTTTCTCGATGACTTGGTAGACTGACCTTTTGAATGTGAGCGAGTAGTCCTGCAATAACTAAGCCCCGACATTCAGATAGTCATGGATGGTCCTAGCGTGGTTCAAGCTGAAAGCTTGGCCTTGTCATGTTTGAAAGGCTGCCCATAGCATGGATTGCCTCGATTTATGGGATCTGCCTATCTTCCACTGTATACTTTTCCCTGAGCAAAAGTGCAAACATACCATCTTCGGCTGTGCTGCACTTTGCTCCACTCATTCTAGAATCTTCTAGATCCTTCAGTGCTGACTTTGGGGAATCTCCTTTCACATCAACTTGATTGGTTTGGAGGATATTCCGTCATGCGACCTTCCCCCTTTTCACACTTTTTGGCTTTTCCTTTGCGGAGCAGGTCACCGGCATTAGGCTGGACTATGCCGACAACGATTCGGAGAGGACCTGGGGTGTGATGCAGATCTTGCAACTGAAACTGGAAAGGGCTGGGAGATGAGGCACCCTGTCATCACCTTAAGGCCTTAAGGCTTAAAGTTTACGGAAGTCAGTTGGGCCAGCATTCGGTTCCTTGGCAACATTTGAAATGTGATGTTTCAGGAAGAAGCTTCGGCAAAAGAAAAAGCTGAACGAGTACGAGATGTGGGAGGTGCTTTACCTATGAAAACATTGGGTTGAACACTCGATCTCACCCACTCCAATACCAGTGGGAGGGTCTACACCACGTGATCCAAAGAACCTTGGTATGATCTCACCCAGTGGGTCCAACATACAGATGAAGATGAAGGAATTGAACCACCCAGTGTTGTGGGATTGGTTTCTGCGGGATGTGACCAAAAATCTGGCACCTTCAACGCAGCGAGGCGCAACAGCTCCAAGCCTCCGGTGTCATTGAGCAGCACGAACGCCTGGATTGTGACGAGGACACGATGGTGGAGATTTGTCGACCTACCCATGTAGCTCTATAATAATCGTCAGGTTGGTCTATAAGACATTATATGGGAGTCGTTCTAAAACCCATGCAAGACTTTTAGTATCCGAGTGACATCTGCAGATATGGACGTGTGTTTTTACCTGTGTCGCGAAAGGCCGCGAAAGCGCGGCGAAGGGTTTCGCGAAAGATCTGAATACCACTATTTTTACGAAACATGCGCACCAAACATGACCATAATTCTCTGTCCCGATTCTGCAATTTTGGAAACCATAATTTTAAACACCCCCCATATCAAATTCAATCAGGTTGAGGTCTTCCAAGAGTTTCGACCAAGTTGAGAATTTCGATCTGGGGCAAATAACATGATCGTTTTGTGTACCCAGGAGCCTTAGCGAAGCGGCCCAAATTGAGCACAAGGGGACCATGGAGGTACTGTAATATATAATTATATATATATATATATAATTAATATGATAGGTCTGTCTATCTACCTAATCCTACCTATCAATCTATCTACCTATCGATCTATTTTTTTCAGCGACATCCCCCGACAAGGAGAAGGGCCTTTTGGCTGACAGCGACATCGAGGAAGACTTCGAGATTGAGCTCCAAGAAAAGGTCCACCGTTGCGCTGTGGGGTGGAGAATTTTTGTATTTCAACTATTTCTCATTGGTATTCCTACGCTGAAATCATAGGTCAAACCAGGAAGATTTGGAAGACTTATGTAAATTCATGCATATTGATGCATCTATCATACATACATAAGACATCACAAGACACAATACTTTACTTTGCCAGCTTCCTGAGTCAACACGAACGCAGGGGAAACGTTCTCGTTGCACAGGAGCCTGTCTTCCTCCGTGGTCAAACCACAAAAGCTGGAGTTCGACTGTCACCTATCCAGGCAGGGCAATTTATCTCACGGGTGCACACAGACACACACGTCCAAGGTTACATCCAGGGTTACATCCAAATATATCCAAATACAAGGGTCTCATCAAATATCACGAGAATTTCCTTGCCATATTGGAGTGGTTCACCCTTGACGAGTCAGAGGAATTTTCTCCATTTTTTTTTGGCTGATGTTCAGCTGGGCTCAAACCTTGTGAGGTCGTCAAGGAGCCCGATGGCAGCTTGGCACGGGCCGCTTCCACGTCTGGTGGCTCAGTGAGTTTCATTTTTCAGGGTGTATTTTCATGTATTTTCCATAACTGACATCCATATAAGATGACATAACTATACATAACTGACATAACTAAAATACTCTGATCACCATAAGATTGCATACTTGCACCCCATAAGATCACCATCTCTGTTGCTTCACCAAGGGCACAAGCCTTGGCCACAGAAAGACGTGAGGCAAGGGAGGCCATGCAGCAGGGGATCCCAGGGATATCTTGGGTCATTCTGAGTTGAGTTTTTAGTTTTGTTTTTTGGGAACTTGCCCATATATTCATCTGAAAATGATGGCATGTCTTTGATAAGCATTATCTGACATGCCGCTACCCCTTTTTGTCATTCGGAATGTTCTGACGGGACTGAGGCAGAGCTTGCTGGACGCTATTCCGAAGGATATGGGCAGACCGTGGGAGGACTGCCCGGCGCTGGCAACAACCCAGGGTATCCACCACCTGAGGTCCAAAAACCTTCAGCGGTTCCATCTCTGGTGGTAGCTGCTGTGCCCAACAACTTGACATTTTGAAGTAATTACACTGTAACCTTTCCAGTGACAAAGACCATCAACTCATCCATTTCAGCCGCGCATGTGCTACTCAAAGTGTAGACAGTGCTGGCTAGAATTGATCTTACTGCATGTGAGACTTTGCAAGGTGTACCTTGCTGAAAGGCCCATGGAGCGTTAGTAGTAGTGCTTGGCGACGAACCAAATATTTGCTATGCAACGCTTGCTCCATTCTCGAGTCTTCTTGCAGATTCAACCGGATGCTGAAGACGGAGGACATGCTGATAGGACAAAAGTGAACAAAACGTCACAGCGTTGGCGGCTTTTCTGGCCTTTGAGGGTCACAATGTCCTTTTTTTTGCTTATGGTCATATGGTCAGACTGGGACCGGCAAGACTCAGGGCTTCCATCAGGCCATTGCAGAAGCTGGTTCTTTGCAGCGCACGTGGGAAATCCAATCGGGAAGACTCCGAGCTTCAGTGGAGCTTTTTCGAGTTTCGATCTGCTGGGTGATCAGCTTCCATGTGATCTGGATCCTTTGGAGAAGCCAGTGGGGCAGATGAAGGTCCAATAAGGTTCATTTGCAAAACCAAGTTGATTTGATGAACATTCTTTAGCAGCTTCAACGAACTTTTACCATTACCCACTTGCATGAGCGCGGCAAAAGACGATCATGGGGATCCACCTCCAGTCGATTGCATTGCACACTTATCTTGATACTCCTGCAGTGTGACTTGTGAAAAGTCGCATTTGTGGCACACATTTTGCAGTGGTTGATCTAGCTGGCGCTGAAGGGCAAGGCGTCCATAGGAGCACAGGGATTCATCGAAAAAAACCACGAGTTGTTCCAACTCGGTGGTGTTTCGGAAACACGGCCGTGGTGAAGTTCTTGGAAACTTCCTGGGATGACAGTGCTGGCCGCTGGGAACTGTGGTGATGCCATTTATGGCACCGATTTGAGCAAACTGAAGGCCCCTTGTGTGCCGAAGTCTCAACTGCCTGCCATGCTGTTGTTGGAGACTTCCAAGCTGGGCTCCTGTTGGTAGGGTGCGAATGGTTGGAAAGTGTGAGCAGAATACAGCGCTCCAAGGCCTGTTGCACAAAATCACAGGTTTTAAAGTGGATCTGGTGAAATGATTGGTTGGGGCCACCCACGGTCGTCCGGCTGAGGGACCACCGTTTATTCAACAGGGCGATCAGATCGTCCTGGGCCCAAAAACTGATCGGCTGAGTGTCTCACTCAGTTGATGGGCCTGGTACGATCTGATCGCCTTGTTGAACAAACGGTTTTTCAGTAAACAATTGGAGCATCAGGTAGCAGCTCTTACTTCGTAGGTTTGCTTGTCTCAGTTTTGTGGTGCTTGCTGGAGCTATTGGGCTCAATTTGTCGCGCCCGGTGGCCTCTGCTCACGAGATGCCGTGAGAAAAAAAGTCTGATTTCTGCAGATTTCTGCAGATTGTGACATTTCTGTGCCGAAGCATATCCCTCAGACCCCACGACAGATCCTGTTTCTTGGCCAGGATCCGAAGCCTGAAGCAGGTGAGCGAACCATCGCGCAAGCCTTGAGAGGTGCCACTCATTGGTTGGTTGATGCTGTTTGAAACACCTTTAGTGGAGAAGTGTTGGGATCCAAAGATGCATGGTTTATATAGTAATGTTTATCTGTTTATGTAGTCATGTTTAGTCAATTCAATCTTGCAGAAAGTTAGTTTTCCATGCTACAACTAGTAATTTGATGCACAAGATTGGCACAAGATGATCAAGGCCTTGGACAGACCTCCTACGAGTTGCCGGAGTGGAAGAAGTGGGAAGCCTGAGCTCGTATCATTCTCTGAACTTGAGCTTCCGGGTATTTTGAGCCCTTCAATTGTGCATTTTTTGCCCACTGATGCTTGCTGAATTGACAACCTTTTATATAGAAGACAACAAATCAGAATCACTTAGAGTCAGAAAGATTTTCTGCGCTATTGCAGGCTGTATATCGGCAAATCCGTTTCCTACGGACAGAAGTCGGTGAAGCCGATCAAAGAGCAGCGAGAGTCACTTCCAATTTTCAAGCTGCGGAATGAGCTTCTTCAAGCCATCCACGACAATCAGGTGGGAAAAGCACGGGACAACGACACTGTTGCCGCGCTATCAGCATCAAATCTACAGAACAAGTATGAAGAAGTCAATGGGGCCTAGGGAAAACAGGGGCACCACAGGGGTTGGTGTCTAGCTTCAGACCCACAGGCAACTCCAACTGCTTGTGGCCAGTGCAAGGTGTTGATCGTCATTGGAGAGACTGGAAGTGGGAAGACTACTCAGATCACTCAGTACATGGCCGAGGTTGGGAACTCATTCTGAATTCTATTTCGTATACCAAAGTGAAGCGCAGTTTTGAAAGGCAATGACCTTGAAGTAGCTGTAAAGTTTGAGAGCCGAGCGAAGCTTCGAACGTTCCACTTTTCAAAATCCCTTCCAGACCGCGAGAAACTCGAAATTTCCCAGAGCAGATCCGGCAGATCTGTTTGGCAAGGCTGGCTACACCTCCAGAGGCATGATTGGTTGCACCCAGCCTCGACGAGTAGCTGTCCTCCCGGCTTGGTGATTATCAAGATGTAGTTTCGTATCCTGTGGGTTCAAACCAGTTGTTTTGGGTCTTATCAAAGATAACAAGTAACCGTAAATATCTTAAATAACCGTTAACAAAATAATAAATGAACTTGTCCAATTTGTCTTGCGTATTTTTGTGACGAATTCAGGCTTTGAAGGTGGTTGATCTCTGCCAGGCCATGTCGGTGGCAAAGCGTGTCTCGGAAGAGTACGGTTGTCGCCTGGGTTCAGAACTCAATCGAGGGACATCTCAGACATCTCAGACATCTCAAGTACGACTTTGAATGCAGGACATCCCAAGAGGTTGACCTTGGGAGATGGCTTCCATTGGCTTCCACAAACGACATTCGGGACACCGCATTGCAAGTGTGACACCAATGAACTGTGACGTTGGATCCACGCAGGGCGTGTGTGGAGAGCTACAGACTGTGCACAATGGCCATGGGCCATGTATACAGGCGAGAAGTATTGCATACAGACAGACTCCTCAAATTTTGTCACCTGAGGTCAAGAGGTTGGTTATGCCATCCGATTTGAGGACCGATGGACACAAAGTTGCTTCATAACTCAGTGCTATCAAGCATCCAAAATCGAATAGATCCAAAGTGTTAACACATAGTTTTTTCAATACATAATACCAACACTCTCACTGCAACCAACTAGACCTTCTTGGGTTCGATGATTTTATGGCCTGAGAATCCCATGTGAGAACCGAAGAAACAAATCCATCCGTTGTAACCTTTTTGGATGAGGCCAGCAGTCTCAGACTGATCAAACTGATCATTGCAGGACCAGACTGGTCCAGACACTTTGATCAAGTACATGACGGATGGTATGCTTTTGCGCGAGATCCTCTCAGATGATGAGGTCGCACTAAGATTGGATTTGCACTCAAAACTGCCACAGTGCCACTGTCCTCATTCAATACCAGCTTGTGCGGTTGCTACCTAGCGACGAAACCAGAAAACTCTTCATGGTCTCAAAGCATTGTGAATCCGGATGCCAGGTCAGCAAGTATGCTGTGATCATGCTGGACGAAGCGCATGAAAGGACCTGCAATGACGGAGATGCAGATTGCATGGCCTGGAGAACGAGTCTGAAGCATTTCCCAGTTGTCCTGCTGTGTGATGGAGAACCTTCTGCTGAGTGAGCCCAGCTTGCGAAAATTGCAGGACCATCTCAACAGATGTTCTCTTCGGATTGTTGAAGGCTGCAGTGAAGCCAGCTCCTTCAGACTTTCATTTCTGGAACATGCACTGGTTGCACCGTCTTCCCTCACTCGAGTCCAATGTGTGTTGCTTTTGTTGTTTTTTATCTGATCATTATTGGTGTCGGTCTGCCCAGGAAAAGAAAGGAGCTGAAGCTGATTGTCACTTCAGCACATACCTTACAGCAGCAAACCATTCTCACCTCTCTCAAGTACTGATTTCTGGAGAGAGATGTCAAGACCCACGAAACGGAGTCACACCTCCAAAGAGACAGATGTCCACCATTCTGGCGAGTAGCTCAGTCCGCAGTTCTAAAGGCGACTCTGGATGCGGAGAAATTCTCCAGTCAGCCTTTCATGTCAATTGAGGGGCAAAATGCAAAACGTTCAGCCGCAAATGTTTTTGTGTTCAGTGTCTGCGAAGAGTCATACTTGTAGCTACATGTAAATATTACATCACTTTGGTTTCAAGAGTTAGCTCCTTTTCTTGGCCAGCCTACTTCTTCAACTCGCACATTTTCACCATTCCGGGCAGGAGATCTCAACTCCATTCCGCTTTTTCATTTTCTTTTGTGAGGGACCTCTTTTTGTGTGAATGTTGATACCAAGCCGTCTGCATTGTGGCCTCAAGCACTGCACTGCAGGACCTTCCCTGTGGAAATCCTCTACTCCAAGGACATCTCTGACCTCTGTTTTTATATCAGCCCAGGTGTGCAGGTGACAGCGGGTTGCGCAGGACCCGGAGCAGGACTACGTGGAAGCTGCCCTGATGACTGTCTTACAGTCGGGACTCTCAGGATCTTTGGGAGCATCGAGCATCGTTCAAAGAAATGCTAGGCGAAGCAAGACACACACACACAGAGTTAAGTTTGCACGAGTACAATCATGAAAAACTACGAAAAAGGTAGAGTCCACAGTGTCCACAGAATATGTTTGACAGGGTTCTGTGAGATGTTGCAGCTTTTCCACATGTCACCCACATGGAAACCTTGTTCACAACTTGCTGTCGCATCTCAGGATCCATCTCACCGAGCCGTCCGGTGACATTTTGGTCTTCCTCACGGGTCAGGAGGAGATTGACACTGCATGCAGAGAACTCAGAGAGAAGAGTTCGTGAATTGAGTGAAATGTTCAAGTTTTTCATGATGTCAGCATATGTCAGCATACGTTACTTCTGAATGATTGGATTTGAGATGAATGCGAAAGTGCAGCAGCTTTCACTGCAGAAACACTCACAGTTCGCAAGGTCAAGTCCTGCATGAACGAATGCAGAAGTTGGAGGCGATGAGCCCGCCGCCTTTGATTATTCTTCCTGTTTGGAGCTCAAATTGGAACGGCCAACAGTTTATTCTTGGATATGTGTGCGCCATCTGTCACCGGCATTCCCAAGGGTGACAATCTTGGCGTCAGTGTTGCATTGTTGTGCAATCATGCTCGGACAAGTGGTTCCAATTGAGATTTCCAACCAATCACAATGTGAAGCGTTAGCTGCGAAAATTCAGAAGGCATTCATGTATGATGTAGAACGCGCGAGAAAATTGTGAGCGCCACCTTCTGAGGTGTACAGTGCATTGCCTTCGGAGATGCAGACCATGATCTTTGAGTGTCCTAGCGGAGATAGCGAACGGAGATAGGAGAGAGTGAAAGAAACACATAGAATTACAATTACAGTGATTACAGTGTTACAAAAGGTAATAATTCACAAGAAATCACCACAAAATGATACAACATGTTCGCAGTGCAGTTGAACGAGGGGCATCTTGGCGTGGCAAGGCCACCACCTCCTGGATGTCGAAAATGTATTGTGGCCACGAACATTGCCGAGGTGCCGGGTGCCGGACATAACTTGACTCTAAAGAACTGCTGGTTGACTGTTTGACCATGGCTGTTCTTGGATGTTCTTGGCATTTTGTTTGTCACTTGACTGACCCCATTTGAACATTTGAACATTTGGTTCTGTATTGGAGTGTAGTGAATTTCTTTGTGGATGACCACTCGCCAAAGTTTTTTGGCTGTGGCATGGTGCAGCGACAAAGCCGGGCATAGGCATCTTTGACCATTGATGGCATTTTCTTCGTGGTTGATCCAGGGATGGCAAAGGTGGTGGCCTGAAGTGACGACACTTCGCCTTCATCTTTGTTGAAAAGAATCAGTGGAAGGTTCCGTCGCAGCCAAGGTTAAGATGTACAATTCCAAGACAGGCTTGCAACAGCTGCCAATTCGCAGAGTTGCTGCAATATGCTTCTCCAGAATCTTTTCCCGTGAGGGATGTCAGTGCAAACTTATTTTTCCCGTCCTCCCTGACTCCCAGTGCGCTTTGCAGGCATGGACTCCTTGCTTATCACGCCAGTGAGCCAGGCAGGGAATGCTCCTACCAGGTTACCAGGATGTTTCAAGAAACCAGATGGCAAACACAGAGCACCTTGAAGCAAGACTTCTTTGAGCAGAACATGCAACAAAGGACGCTGACCAGAGCCTCTCGAGCATTAGCGAAATGTCATCCGTAAAACATCAATACAATGTAGACACGTTTCTGATTAAATATATATTATTTGCACTATATAGATACAATGACAGATAAATGCAGATGTACATATCCACGGATGATCCTTGTCGAAAGCGAAAGTACCAGAGCAACTGAACTTTTTGAAAAGGTCGGACATGACAACTTTGATACGCATGACAGGCACATTGAAAAGCAAATCACAACAAAGAGTCCATCTAGTATGAATGATGACCATCAGATCAGAAAATTGGATCTTCTGTTTGTTCTCACCAACTATCATTTTCTTCAATCAAGCTTTATCCTATACGTGTCAATATTCTGCTTCATCAAGTGGGAAAAAGAAAAGAGGTATTTTTACTGAGTTGCTGCATGATAGATTTCCACTATTCTGTTCTCTTTTCTTCAGGCATCAGTCACCTTCTTTTCATTGCCGACAACTCATAAACCATGCTTCATGTTTCCTCACCGTTTACCAATCATAGTGGTCTGACATTGGTATTAAACTCTTGAGTCAAGGCAATGGCAATAAGTATGTGTCATGCTTCGGTGCATAAACTACTTAACATTGACCCGTGTTTTCAGAACCTGCCAATAATATCGAACATGACTCAACATGATGAAGGTACCACAGTTTTATTTAAAATGAAACTTTTCGCGGTATTTTATTTTTGCGTATTGTAAGTCTCTTACTTCGTCCATTTATCTTGTTGATTGAAGTCATCAATATAGAATCTCTTTTCCCTCCGTTGGGGTCTATCTAGAGTGTTTTTTATCTATCGATTCCCTGACAATAGCCGCACATTGTCATTGTTAATGTCATGTGTGCGGTCCAGATGAAAATGTATTCAAAGCAACCACAGAGTACATATTATCATGCTTTGAAGGACGTTTTTACCAGGAGCAACTAGAGTTGGTGAAAATTAGGTTCTTGCTGCTATGGCGTGATTCGTATGCAAATGGAAATGTACAGGTGAATGCCTTCGCATTGCACAATCTTGTCGCTTTATCCCCTTGTTGCAGACGTTGCACATTTGCGGGTTTCTACAGCTGTTGTTCGTTGGAATTGGACTGCTCCGTCGCTTCGGCCGTGTTTCCAAGGCAAATGCCCGGCAACGCTCCGGCCGAGCTGGCCGGACTGGTCCAGGCAAGTGTTATCGCTAGATGCTCAGTGCAGCACCTTGTGGGTTGTTTCAGATCGAAAAGGTTTTCAGAGACACTTCCCACTACGGCTGAGTCATATTTGAATGGGATTGAATGGGATAATTGACTGTTCCCAGTTGTGCTGTGTGAAACATGGTAGTGACTGTAGTGCTTGGCCAAACAATTTTACCGCCCTCAAACAGTTTTCCTCAAACAGTTTTTCCCCCACAAGGCCTCTACACCGAGTTGGCGTACCGCAACGAGATGTTGCCCACCGTAGGGAAATCCCAGACACGGCTTTGGCGACGCAAAGCAACTCTCATTTTTCCGGTGATGTCATGCTTGCCAAGGCTGTGCCGGAAATCCAGAGGACCAACCTGTCCAACACCGTTTTGTTGCTGAAGGCAATGAGTCAAAGACAGCTATGACAGCTATGACAGCTATGACAGCTATGAGTCAAGTCAGCTCAGCTGATGGGGTTTCTATGGGTTTCTGATGGTTTCTGGTCAGGCCATGGGCATCCAAGACATGTTGAGCTTTGACTTCATGGACTCTCCGTCCCTCCGAAACAATGGGGCTCTGTCAAACAATGGGTGAACTGGTCATGGAATGTCGATGTGTATCCGACATCCAACAACCATCCAAGATTGTAATGCAGTGGATGGGATTCATGTGCTGATGATACACTAGCGCACGCAATGACCAACAACGACCAAGAGAGGAAGCGCTGGGTACATGACCCGGTTGTTGTCTAAGGCCTGTGGAGACCTTGATCAACGCTTTGGAGTCACTGTGGCAAACGACTCAGCGATTTGCTGCAGCATAAAACCTCAATAAGGCCCTTGAGGTGTCACTGGTTGAAACCAAGGACCTTGGGATCATTGGACGATGAAGGCATGTTGACAGACTTGGGCCGAAAGATGGCTGAGTGCTTTCCTCAAAGCTACTCTTGAGGCGACTTAATGCGACTTAACACAAATATGGCACCAACATATGAGATGCATGTACTTTGTCCATGAACACAGTTGGGGCCTGAGGTTCCCTATGGAGCCAGCCCTGTCAAAGATGCTGCTAACTTCTGTTGACTTGAGGTGGAACCCTCAGAATATTGTTCCCAGTAGAAATTCGGACCATGGCGGACCATGGTATTCGCCTTACTCACCTTACTCGTTTTGCTGTACATAGGTGTAGTGATGAGATCATGACAATTGTTGCCATGTCCTGCACTCAGTGATGATGAGTTCTTAGAAGTGGCTCAGTTCCCACAATGACGATACAGGCCTTCAGGTGATGTCTCCCCGGAGTAGGGACATTCTTTGCCCAAAATTCCCGTGATGCATTTTTTCCCACCTTGTTGCTGTTGTGCAAAGTCTTACTTAGCCGGCATATGCTTGGTGCCATCGAAGTGCAACGCAACGTGTGACCTTGATTAACCTTGCATCTCTGAGTAACAGATTGGCCGAGAAGAGCATTTTTCAGGCTCTCAGTACAGAATGTCTTCTACCGACCAAAGGACAAGCAGGCCCCAACAATCGGTGTGACAGAGATTGCATCTCGGAGAAGAGATACAACGAGATGCAACGGGCACAATTCATCACAATTCACTAGGGATGGGAAGGGAGAGATACACAAGCTGGGAGCCTCCAAACGGTTGAAACAACTTCAATCAATTGATGCGGTAAATTTTCAGGCCATGGCAGATCAGAAGAAGTCCAAATTTCATCAGCCGGAAGGTGCCCAGCACAGCAGTCATCCTTGGTTTCGCTGTGCTTTCATGACTTGGGTAGTTCTGAATCCCAGGAAAGTGTGATTTGTTGCCTCATGAACCATGGCAGCCATGGCACAAGGCGATCATTGCACGCTGCTTGAAGTCTACAAGACTTGGGCATGGACCTGAAAATTTGATGACCTTGTTTCGCTTGGTTTTAGACAAACAAACGGGGTCAATGGAGCAGGATCACTGACAACGGAGTCTTTGGATCTTTCACTTGGTGTTTAAAGTTTGGAAGTGTGCTGTCTCTCGAGTTGCAGCATTGGACAAAGGCACACAATCGCTTTTCCAACCCCTGGTGTTACGAAAACTTCATCCAGGCACATGTGTCCTTGTAGGCAGCCACATTTTTGAACCACCAGAGTCACCACATACTTCCAATTGTGACTGCCAGAGTCAGACAATCAGACTTGCACAACGCCTTGCGCAGGCTCGCGCTCTGCGACGGTCACAGGACTTCCTCCGGCTGTGTGTCATATGTGAAAGTCACCTCCGAGTCAGAGGGATGATGTCAATGTCGTAGTGCAAACAGAATCCTGAGAGAAAACTCAGGTCATTTGGCAGAATGCTTGTAACAAATGTGGCAAATGCTGATATCTTTTTCCTACAGTAAATTGGCCTATAGGACACCGCAAGGACAACAGACCTTTGACCCGACCAAAATGTGAGGTTGTTTTGTGTCTAGAGGACGTGCGAAAGCAGTTGATCACATTGATGGATCGTTGCTTGGCTAACGTCAGGGTTGCTATGGCTGGACAACTGCGGTGCCATCGCCGTGTAGTACGTTGGCGATTTGCAGTCATAGGGACGTGATAACACTGGTGGGGCGATTATGATGCAACTGCAAGAACAGTAGCAAAGAAAGCTGCTACAATAGAGAAACACTCTGACCGAGACTCAGTGACAACTTAGACGATCTTGTGATATCTTGTGTCACTTACTGTAATTGAAATTTGATGTTGCTGTCGATGTACTTGCTCTCGTTACTAATGGTGGTCTGGTGGTCGTGATGGTAGTAGTGGGACGTGGGAGCAGTTGCAATGATGTAGTGCAGACCAAACCTTTACATTTGCATTCGCACGTTGACTCCTCGTCAGGCTACAAGTTTGAGATCGTATCCTGTGGCAACGACTACAATCGAATTAGGCCATATGGTCTGCAGAAGGGTATCGTCACGCAAGCTTGAACGCAGCTGAACTATCAGGAGATGCATCACAGCAGGCTACTTCGGCAATGCCAGCAGATACTCGGACAAACTGTCCAACCAGCGTTTCAATTGATTCATATTCAGACCAATATTTGTCCAAGTGTTCTTTTGTCCATCTCACGCAAGCCTTACACTTTTGTGAGAGCCACATCACCTGCCAAGCATAAAAGAGCTGTGTCGCTGAGGAAGAGATCCACAAGAAGGGTACAGAACCCTGACAGACCATAATCAGGTGCGGGACATTTCCAGACCTGTTGTGGGGGATCCTCCATCAGAGGTTTGGAGAGGGCTGAGTTTGGGCGGGCTGACTTCTGCCCAGGTCTACATCCATCCAGCATCTGCGCTGTACCAGCGAAACCCTGAGTGGATTGTCTACCACGAGCTGGTGCCAATCTTAGCGAAATTGTTCCAGGATGAATGTTGCCATTGTGACCATTTGTGACCTAAATGATGCAGCAGTTGCTGTTGCTGGGGATGAACCAATCCTTTTGTGTTTTTGGAATTTCAGATTGGAGCCACGAGCAGTTTATTGCTTGGGGTGGCCCAAAGATTCAGCAAAACCATCTCGCTCCATGATTTGGTCGCTTTGAGGTGTTGACCAGTAAGGAGTACTTGCGAGAATGCTCCACTGCAATTAGCTCAGCCACGACAATGTGCAAATACTTGGATGAGTTGGGTGTGTTCTGTGTGTTCCCTTGTGGATGTTCGAATGCCATCAGACCTTTTGGTACGAAAAGCAAACCCCATTCGAGCCTCAACCGCTGGCCAGATTGAACCGCAGTGGTTGCCAGAGTTGGCTCCAAACCTCTTCCAGCGGGCAGATCCCACGAAGCTGTCCAAGCGGAACCTTGGATCAACAGAATTGGTGATGTTGCTGAAGGAAGGGGCACATTTTTTTTGGAAACGTCACACCTCCCAAGATTTTCTGTTGGATTTTCCCGGTGGATTGGCAGAATCGATGCATTCGGCAGAACGTGTCGTGTTCCAAGGAAGATGCGCGAGCGTATTGAGCCTGGAGCTCAACTCCTGGGTGATTTCGCCGCATCTGTGCCTGTCCATATCCTGATTGCTTGCAGAAAAGCTATACGTATACTTTTGTATTGACAATTAGATACAATTAGATGATTTCTTTTAGATAATTACAATATTATTATGATAATATATATATATATCAATATATTACAAATTACAGTATCATTAAGAGAGAGTTTTTGAGATCAAATCTATGGGACTCATGGGATGATCCGATCCAAGGCCGCTCTACAACCGCTTCGAGCAGCCGAATGCCTGGCGATTATCTCGCCGCCGTGGCTGAGGGTTCTTTGTGCGATATTTGTTTGGTCTCTTTGCAAAATCAGCGTTTGAGAATCCTCAGATTTCCAGAAGGATTAGTCTCAGCTGCTTGGTCCAGCTGAGAGTCACTGGGTTGCTCCTTTGCAGAGTTACCAGTGCCATCCAGTGCCCATTCACTGGAGCAAATCAGTGAAGAGCAAGCTTAACAAGCTGCGAGACCAAAAAAAGACCAAAAAGATTGTTTTTTCTTCGATCAACTGTTCTTTCATGGTCCATGCCTGACTAACTCATCTAAGTCTTCAGATGATTTCGGAAAACCAGCAACAAAGAAAATGCGATGTTTTCGCCTCATGAATCTGGGTTTGGGTGGACTGCTCAAGGTGACAGAACACGCTGAAACCAATGGATCTTCATCACTCAAAATCCGCGACAATTTTGGTCAAGATGATGGCCTATTTGGTGCTGGGATCGCAACTTGTGACACCACTGTAGGAGACCCAAGACAAAGATTGGCCGCCCACTTGCACACAAAAATCCAGACAACTTAAACACCACACATCAAATAATCCGCCAAATGCCATGCCTCAGAAGAAGAGCAAAGGAACTCTCAACAGGTCCTTTCGCCATCTTTCGCCAGCGTGTTTTGTGTCATTTTCTTCGCATTTTCTTCGCATCTTGCTGTGCGTTTTGTTTTTTTGCAGTGTGTAGAACAGGTGTAGACCTTGAGTCACCATCGGAATTCCCGTTTGTATACATACGTATATATATATACAGTAATACATATGATTATATATCTATATATGTATAATTGATTATTTTTAGATACATATACATACACATATTGTATAATATAATATAATAATATACAGATGTATTTGAATTAGTTTTTTTGGGTGGATTTCGCATGGCCCTTGCAGAAGCCCACTCCCAACAGGCAGGTCTCGGGGGAAGATGAGGATCTCTCAGCTTTGGGCGTGCCACTGGATGCTGTGGTGAAGGCTGGGATCACATTGGCGCCGGCACAATTGATGCATGAACTTTAGATATAACTTTGAGCAGAACTTTATCATGATAATATATCTAGTCATATTATAGAAACATTATAGACATATTATATCAATAGTATAGAAATATTATAGAAATACCATCATATGCTTGCATGTACCAGTCTAGGAATGTCATATCAGATGAGCCTGCTGCGTGGTGCACATTGCGCACATTGTGGGTTGAGCAGCGTTGCATGTGCCCAGATCTGGTGTGTGCACAGCATACCAAACTTCTCACTCCCATGGCAGAGCCTTTGGCAGCAGTACTTTTTGTTATTTTTATTGGAATCGTTGGAATCGTTGGATGTTGACCTCCTGATACCGGAGTTGAAAATAAACCGGTTGAAGTGGTGCCACTTGACGACGTGCTCACTTCCTCATGGAGCAGCTTCAGGCAACATGTAGGGGACTTCCCTGAAAACAAACCCAGTATTTCATTTTCGGTGGGAGAGTGAGAGTGTGACTGTAATCCTTATCCAAGGAGAAGGAGGCAAGAGAGATCGACAGGATGGGCTTCCAAGTCTCATTGCACTGGGCAGTCGTCCTGAGCCTTCCACTTGTCACATGTCTTTCAAAGATGCAAAGCGCCACCTATCCTTCATTCTTGCGATGTCGCCTAGGAGATGGTTGTCATATCTGAAGGTTTTGGCTTGAAAGTTTGAACATTCCAAACTCCTAATTTCCTAACGTCTCAGATTTTGATTGTTGCTTTCCTATGCGTTCCCATGCTTTCCAAAAACATCACTCCAGGATCCGGCTTTTGCATCGATGCGGAGCGTCGCGTGCTCATCACCAATGCCCATTGTGTTGAATGGCACGCACAGGCGATGCCGAAGAGTTGAAGACACAGCCGTTGCCATTTGGGGATGGGTCAAACCCTGGTACCTAGTGAACCTCAAAATAGCTGGTAAATGGATGTTCATCCCACTAAAAATGTATCTATAGGTATTGACCCATACCCATTTGGGAGTGTTGCGAAGATGTCTAAGGGTTTGGGAACCCTCCAAACCATGTCATGATTTTCACAAGAATCACTGTAATTGAGGAATTTCAATAGATTCCCCAGATTCCCCGACGGATTCCCCAATAGGTTAGACCCAAGTTGATTGGCAAAGGTGAAGGCGCAGCGCCGTGGTTCAGACGTGAAGCATTTGGCGAAGGTCCTCTCTGTGGGCTGGGAGTGCGATGCTGCCGTCCTCACAGTGGAAAATGATGAGCAACTCAGCCAAAAAAGTGGACGAAATGGAAAGGTCGGGATCTGTAGAACCCAGCATGAAACATGATGAAAGTAGTGTGACAGCTCAGCTGATTTTTTGAGCCAGAATGGTTTTTCGAAACCATCATGTATTTGACCCATCAACCTCTTGATGGATCCAATGAGGTTTTGGGAAGGTCTTCAGCAAGTCAAGCTCAGCCAGAAGCTGCCTCACCTGGAAGAAGATGTCTTGAGCCTTGACAGAACTGGCAATTGGTCAACGTTTTTTTCTGCGACATCTGTGGCACTTGGCCGATGCAGTGGAAGCAGCCGAGGTGTGTTGGCTTTCCGATTGGCGGCGATACAATTTCTGTAACATCCGGAGTTATATCGCGCATCGAGGCCTTGTCGGTTCAGCGTGGTGAGTGTGGTGGATGTTCACTCATGTATACGTCTAACGAGTCTAACATTGAGAGCCATTTTAGAAGCATTTTGAGAATGTGGTAACCCATTTGGATATATTATGATATATTTGTTACTCTCAATTTGACACATTTTCCTGCCTCCACCAGGTCACCACTTACACCCAAGCATCTGCGGAACTGCTGGGCATCCAAATAGATGCTGCCATCAACAGTGGCAACAGTGGTGGCCCCGCTTTCAACCGCATCTCGTCAGAAAATTCACAGTGGACAGCATCATTCTCCCCGATTCTTTTTGGCTTGACTCAGTTTCGTTTGCAATTGGGACACCAACATTTTCTTTGGGCACATTTGCACCGATTCCCATGATTCCCGATGCTCTGTGCAAAACTGGCGATCTGATCTGAGGAAATGGTGAATGTGTTGGCATTGCCTTTCAGAGCATGAACGCCGATGAGGCAGAGAACATCGGTTATGTCATCCCAAGCCTGGTGGTGACCCATTTTCTGAGCCCTGGCAGCGGTGGAGAATCAGCACTGTGTGTGGTGCTCCATGGCTTTGAACCACATGTTGCCGAGGAAAGACCTGCTGACGCATGGGAAGTACACGGGCTTCCCCACCTTGGGGGTTGAGACGCAGACAATGGAGTGGCTCGTGTGCAAAGCATGTGATGGACATTGAAGCTGAATAGATGAATAGATGAAGAGATGATGTCAGATGATTTCAGAAGACATGACCCTCTTGGATCCCTCCTGCACATAGTCTAGCGAGTCTAGCTGTGTCAATCGAACAGGAATTCCCAGCTGCGTGAATCCTTCGGCATGAGTGACAAGCAACTCGGCAAGAGGAAACTGGGAGCTTTGGGAAACGAGGTCCTTGTTGAAGGAAAAAGATGAAAAAGGAAACTCATCATGAACCTTTCATAAACTTTCTACTTGTCTCGCATTCCAGAAATCCAGAATCATGAGAATCATAGAATCATAGAATCTGATGAATCTGAATTTTCAGCTCTTGCGTCTGGAGCTTTTTGTGGAATCAGACGGTTTGACTCCCATACATGTAGTCCTTGAGTCAGGCAGAAAGGGGTCCTCATCAATCGGGTGACGCCAACTTCTGCAGCAGCAGAGGTGCTGAAGGCACATGGAGAGCGTTGAATTCAGACATCCAGTTGGATCATGTAGGAATTATGTTGGAATTAAGTTGGAATCGTGGTGGATTGTAGGCCAACGACGTTTTGCTGGCCTTTGACGGTGAACCGATTGGAAACGATGGAACCATCCGCTTTCGCAAACACGAGAGAGTCATGTACTCTTGGCTAGTAGCCGCTTGTACTGCAAGGGGGGGTGGGAAATGTAAAGCCCAGCAGTCACTGCAGTGTGGCCGGGATGATGATCGGCGGTATCCAGCAGCTGTCATTCCAGCTATTTGACCCTTTGGTTCCTTCCGTTCGAGTGGAAAGGCACAGAAGTTCTTCGGTGAGAAAGCCACACTTACAGTCCTTCGAGAAGGTCGGATGCATAGATTCGAGTGGATGCGGATGATGGTCATGATATCGTGTATTGGACGACACGGCCATTTTTTCGAAGCTTAGAATAGCCACCAATTTGCAGGAAATAGATCGAAGTTACAAGTTGGTAATTTTTCTTTGCAAAGTGTGCAGCTTTTCTTCAATTTTGTCCTGTCAGATCGGATGACTGTAGAGAGCGATCGAACTGCCAAGGCAAAGAGTTGGAGCTGGAAATTCCTAGTCTGTACCCAGAGGTGCGGCACTGATGCGATGCCCTGGTGAAATCTAAAAAAATTGTCAGGGTTGGGTAAAGGATTCCACGGTAAGATCTCCGAGCCCTTTGACCTTGATATTAGACCCTGGACATCCCTGGACCTTGCTATCAAGATCTGTATGATTCGTCTATGATGGGAGTGGCGTGTTCGGTCCCTGGTGTGAGTCGTAGGCTTCACCAGGAAAAGCCTCACCAATTGATGGTGAAAAGAACCACGGACTTTGAGTTTCTGGATGTTTTTGAATTTAGTCCCAGGGCACGAGTTTGAAAGGGAAAGGAGCAGAAGAAAAGCTCTGAAAAGAATCTTGGATGAAAAGAGCAAGAATCCAGACATGATTCATTGGAATCCTTTCGCCCCCGTTGCGTCCAGCGGGGGGCATGCACTCCGCGGGTACATCCGTTGTCATCAGTTTGGGTTATTTTTTTTCTTTCACACCAGCTGAAGCCGCAGGAGTTTTACATTGCACCCGAAGAACACGGTCCCTACTCTGATATATTTTTTGGAACTTTGCAATTTTTATATTCAGATTTAGGTGAAAAGAAGTGGAGAATCGAACATCAAGGAAAGGGAACAGACCAAAAGCAACATTAATTTTACTCTGCCCAGTCTTGTGTTCAGAACTTGCGCAGATATTCCTACCAAAATGTATCAACATAAAAAGAGATGGTGAAGCATGAAACATCAAGAAAGAAGGCAGACACCAAATACCAACCGTTTCACGCGCCTTTGAGGAGTTATCAAAACTATTCCCATTTTCGAGCCCCGACCTTTCAGTGGGACTCTACTGTACAATTTTCTGTTCATGTGCAACACACACGCTTCAAATTTGAACAATCCACATTTGGCTTCCCAGATCTCTTCTCTAGAACCCCGCCACATTTTCCGGAAGATTCCTCGCTTATGCCTGCGAGCCTGTCTCGCTTGCGCCTGCGCGGCCTTTTCTTTCAGTTAGCTGCTAACAACTGCGGAAGCGCCAGCATCATGTGCAGCTTGCCGCAGTAACAGACTCTTAGAACACATATGATGTCATAGCACAAATATCATGTCATTGCAGGGTTTGCTCGCACCCAAGTCCCCCTCACCATCCAGTTCCCATGCCCCTTTCTCCCCAAGTGAAACCCTAAAAGGTTCTGACTATATAGACATAGAGAGTCCATGTCCCCCTAACCCACCCCATGTCCAAGGTCCCCATGTCCTCGGTCCCCATGTCCTCAAGTCAAACCCTAAAAGGTAGTCTTGATGGTCAAAACCCATGGTCACCGGGGCAAGTGAGACACTTTGGCCCTCGCAAGTGAGATTTCACCCAATTTTCCACGCAGGTTTTTGTGAGTGAACTTTGAAAAAAGGAAACAAACCTTGAAAAAGGAACAAGAGGATCAGCCCACAGCAACAATTTGTGCGTTCCATTCGGATGTGAAGAAACTGCTCTCTAGTTTTTTTGTTTTTGTGTGCTGAATCGGAAGGAAGAAACTTCATGTAGAGGAAAGATGAAAGAGAGGCCGGCAACTAACAAACAACGCTTGGTTCATGCACTGCTTGCAAGCAAAGAAACGGTCCCTACTTTTTGGTTAGGAATTCGGAATACTAATAAAAAAGCAAGTCGCGCAAACAGAAAGGAGAGTCAGCTAAGAAGAGCAACCATTTTTGCCAGGTGAAGAAACGGGTCCCTATTATAATATTCTTATTTGTTCAGGATAATTCAAGTGAGTAGACAAAGTCACTCTAGACAAAGTCACTCTTAGTCCTGATTCTACACGCAGCGGTCAGAAGAAAAATCAGGAACATTCTCGCGGCCTTCCACACAGAGCTACAAAATGCTGTGCAGTTATGCCGTTACCTTGCAGAGAGATCAGAGATTGTCATGGAAGACATCATTACTTCAAGTTCTACACCAACGCAGAATTTGGATCCTCCGTGACTATCGCAGCTTTGATGTTTCTCCAGTGTGACTTGATGATGTTTGTCAGACGGGCAATTGTTTTGAGCTGAGTGCAGGTGCCCCTCGTCCCTGTACATCTCTTCAACAAACCAGTGCCAGGTCGAGTTGGCTGCGTGCTTTTGTTCTATTGTGAATACTTACACTCATGATGAAAGTCAAGCCAGTGTCTTTTCCTCTGGGTATCGAGCGATTTTGGAGGACAGAACAAAGGTTCGTACAGCGGTTTCCAGATTGTTGGAAGGGCAAGGGCATTGTTGAGAGTGATAGAAGTCTGGCTTGGGAAAGAGTTCTGAATATTCTCATTCAAATCTGGGGGAACAGATGACTCTTGAGCAGGCCCGTCATACTTCATCGTCGCTGGATTGGTCTTCACAGTTCCCTGGCGCATCTCTCATTCTGCTGTGAGTTTGGAGTGCTCTCCAGCAGTCATGCTTCTGCAGGTCCTTTCTGAGCCCTTGCTGGAGTCAGAGTTTGGGTCTGATTGGGATGCTCGGTTGGCCAAGAAACGGACTTTGCACTCAATCATTCGATGCTGTTTTTGGGGTGGCTATGTTGGCTATGTCCAGGTCTGTACCTTCATTCAAACCCCTTGAGCTGTGTCCACCATGTGCCTTAGACCTAGGAGCACAAAGCTCCGGTTGAAATGGTGAAGTCTGCCATACAGGCCAGACGTGGGACGTATCCAAACCTTGTAGATGATCTTTTCCCAATCTTGACCTTGTGGGAGGTTGTAGTTTTTTGCCTTTATAGTTACTCTTATGATCTCTTATGGGTCCAAAATGACACGAAGAATCAAAACAGGCCTTTAAAAAATATCCGAACAGCATAGGTATGGGTCAATTCGTTCCACAAATCTGCCGGAGCCCAGTCCCGTGCGGACTCGCGAGATCAACAGCTGGTGCTGCTCACCCAGGTGCCTTGGTGATGCCAACTACACCACAACGCATGGTTTTCGAGTGCCATCTTTTTTTTCCTGCCGTTGGCCGTCCGACACTCTAGGCATTTGACAAGCAGTATATAATTGTTTTTGATTGTGGAAGTAGAACTCATTTTGGCATACTTTTCTTGTATCTCCTTGATCCGCAGGTGCTCGCTCACGAACTGACCATGGGTTTCTTGGTTGGGCAGATCATTTGCAGTTTAGCTGGCTGGGACTCGGGCATCAGAATTTGATCCGGTGTATCATGAACAAGCAGACTTAGGCAGACCCATTTGGTGTAGACTCAAGTCTCCCAGGCAGTATATTTGGACTTGAAGGGCGTTTCCTTCTGGATCATGGTAAGGGGTCCGATGTTGAACACATAGTATCATCATGTATCATCTTGAGAATGGTGGTTTCAACATGTTTCGCTATGTTTCGACATGTTCAGTTTTTTCAGCTAAGTTGGGATGATGACCGCTTTTTCTTTTGTGACATTTTCAATATGTTGAAACCGCGGGTGAGTGATCAATGATCCCAGGCTATGATCACCTGGAGAACATGCAACTCATTGCGGTGGGTGATGTGCCCGTGCTGAACCTGCGACATGCCATGGAGCTGACGGAAGCCTGCGAGGGGCCTGGGCGCCAAGTCCACCGAGATCCAGTCACAGTGGTGAACCCAGGGGAAAATGGTGTTTTTTTTCATTAAACATGAGGAGGTTTTATGTCAAAAGCATCTTTTAATCAACACTAGTGATTTCACTTTAGACACACTGGATCTTGATATTAAGTTTTTTTTAATCCTACCAGCAAAAATGGCCTTGGCCATTCTGCGAAATTATTATAGGAGTAGCAACATTTGAGGTCTTGATTCTTGGCATTTCACTTGGACTATTGAGGGAATCTCATAGAGTCTGCTTACGCCACGTTGCCATCTTTGCTTCACCCAAGTGGTTCTCCAGACATCATCGATGTGGAGCTAGTGGTCACGAGTCGCTGATGCCAAGGTTCACAATTGTCACCTGTTGAGGCAAAGAACGAGACCACAAAAGGTGATGAAGAAGACAATCCTTAAGTGGATAGCCTGCTGAAGTAACAGATGTTGCCACAAAACATTTATTCCAGGACAGGTCACTGCACATTGATAGTGGAGTCGTGGAGGCACTTTTGATCCCTTTTGGACCATGCCTTTTGAAACGTGCCAAAGGGCTTTGCAAACCTCCAGTACGCATCCTGTCACTTGTTGGCCCAGGCCATATCTGCGCTTCAACCTGCAGCAGAACCAGGTGCCGGAAGGTGCCGGTCCTGGTGGGTGCCCACAGCAAAGCACTGCCGGGCAGGTCCTGATCCTCCGGGCAGCAGAAGCGCGGAAAGCTACGGCTGAAATTCTGGTCAAGCTGCTGGGATGAAGTTTTTATTTTCAGAAGCTGAAGGTAGGAGAAACATGGAGACGCTGGTAGCTGAGTTGAAGAAACATCACTTGAAGTGCACCTTAGATGCTGGGATCTTTGGTGAGACATGATCACACTGGCAACGGTGCAATGCTTGCGCCTGGTGGGTTCTAGGCACGGCATCCCACAAGAAAGGAGTCCTGATCTGACACTTGGCCAAGTTGGGAATTAAGCTTGAACATTTGCCATCAGATATTCATAATATGGGGGGGGTACCATTTAGAATATCGATTATCATCGATTGTCATGTTTTCTTCAGGCACCCCATCAATGAACCGCAGCTATCTTAGTCTTGGCTTGAAAGTCTCGAAATTGAATAATATTTAATCCGACTCCCAGGATGCTTAGTCCAAGGAATACATTTCTGCTGGGACACCTACCAGCAGGAAAGCTGCCAAGGATTGAAGACTCGGGCTCGAAGTGAGACAGGACCTGAAGTGGCTTGGCTTCATTTGAAGGGTGGGAAAGCCGGAAAAGCCTAAAGATCCTAAAGGCAGTTGAGCAGATATATCAACCATTATCAACCCATTTTTTCAACCTTTGGAGGCTGTTCTCTGCCAATTAACCGCCTAAACCTAAACGGGGTTGGACGTCATACTTGAAAGACGCAAGGCCCGGTTGAATGGATCCAACATCCTTGACAATCAATACTAGCTTCTAATGTGCGTAGGTCTGCTTGACATGCTGGAAGTGTCGAAGAAGCGGAGAGGATGACAAAACTCACCTTGGTCCGTGTTCCAGAGCTTTCGGGCCTTGATGGTAAAAGTGTTTCAAGACGGGACTGACACAGCTTCTATGACGCAGCATGCTTGACATAGAGTGGTTTGGGCTGAAAAGTGGTTTGCTTGACATGCTGGAAGTGTTGAATTAGCAGAGAGGATGACAAAACTCACCTTGGTCCGTGTTCCAGAGCTTTCGGGCCTTGATGGTAAAAGTGTTTCAAGACGGGACTGACGCAGCTTCTATGATGCAGATGCAACATGCTTGGTGTGGTTTGGGCTGTAAGTGGTTTGCTTGACATGCTGGAAGTGTTGAATCAGCAGAGAGGATGACAAAACTCACCTTGGTCCGCGTTCCAGAGCTTTAGGGCCTTGATGGTAAAAGTGTTTCAAGACGGGACTGGCACAGCTTCTATGACGCAGCATGCTTGGTGTAGAGTGGTTTGGGCTGTAAGTGGTTTGCTTGACATGCTGGAAGTGTTGAATCAGCAGAGAGGATGACAAAGCTCACCTTGGTCCGTGTTCCAGAGCTTTCGGGCCTTGATGGTAAAAGTGTTTCAAGACGGGACTGACGCAGCTTCTATGACGCAGCATGCTTGGCATAGAGTGGTTTGGGCCGTAAGTGGTTTGCTTGACATGCTGGAAGTGTTGAATCAGCAGAGAGGATGACAAAACTCACCTTGGTCCGTGTTCCAGAGC
>Ga0126342_10003270_pt1 | contig 26609 bp, 23 predicted proteins | sample Cyp1metagenome_FD_92528 | JGI IMG/M metagenome (GOLD analysis project Ga0126342, IMG submission 92528) | Coral microbial communities from Lord Howe Island, Old Settlement Bay, Australia - Cyphastrea 1 metagenome | ecosystem: Host-associated > Invertebrates > Cnidaria > Coral ...
AAAAACATAAAAATCCATGAAAATCCACAAAGATCCATAAAGAATCATAAAACATCTATTTAAAAAAACATAAACATCCATGAAGATCCACAAAGATCCATAAAGAATCATAAAAAATCTATTAAAAAAACATAAACATCCATGAAGATCCGCAAAGATCCATAAAGAATCATAAAAAATCTATTTAAAAAACATAAACATCCATGAAGATCCACAAAGATCCATAAAGAATCATAAAAAATCTATTTAAAAAACATAAAAATCAATGAAGATCCACAAAGATCCAGAATCATAAAAAATCTATTTAAAAAACATAAAAATCCATGAAGATCCACAAAGATCCATAAAGAATCATAAAAATCTATTAAAAAAAAATAAAAATCCATAAAGATCCACAAAGATCCATAAAGAATCATAATTTTTGGTGATTCTTCATCATTTCCTATCAAAACATGTTGAATTTGGGTTCTGGGATCCAGGCCACGGTGCACCGAGTGCATGTCTTCAACGACTTGCCCAACGAGGTGGCCGCAGCCCATGGATCCCATGGGGGATGGAGAGGTATACCCTCTGGTAATTTAACATAGCTATTGAAAATGGCCATTTATAGTGAGTTTTCCCATTAAAAATGGTGATTTTCCATAGCTATGTTAAATTACCAGAGGGTATGTGGATGGTATATGCTATAATAATTATAATATTTGGGCATATATGGATATATAATGAGATATATATATATAATATGGTATATGCGCTATTTTTATATCTACCCCAAAAATCAATAGAAATCAGCCAAAACTTCTCTGTCCTCCATTGCCAGATGTGCAGTTCTTTTTTCGCTCGTACAGCTTCAATCGAATGTCCGATCACATTCCGTGGCCCATTCGGATCTGTCCGTGGCCCATGCGGTGGAATGTGAAGCAGCCAAATGTAGGCAGGTTCGGAAGCCTGGAAAATCAAACTTCTTTTTTTAACCCTCTGGTAATTTAACATAGCTATGGAAAATCACCATTTTTAATGGGAAAACTCACTATAAATGGCCATTTTCAATAGCTATGTTAAATTACCAGAGGGTAACCATTCTCCCTATAGATAAGCCCTGCCCGCCAGGTTGCAACCTCTCTAGTGATTTGGGTTATTTTTGGAGCTGCTGAATGCGTTGCCATATGTGGCATGGGAAATTCCCAGGGACATGACTCGTCGTGGCAACATGTCGCTGATGTCATCAAACATGGCTTGCTAGAAACCCCCGGAGCTATACTTCCATGATTTTCCCAGCAGACTAATGACTAAACCTTCCCTGTTTGGTGCTTTGGAACATGACTTTTATGACTTTCCATTCAGTTGGGAATGTCATCATCCCAACTGACGAACATCAAATATTTTTCAGAGGGGTAGGCTCAACCACCAACCAGTTCATTTATATACCATTATATATATATACCCATATTTTCCAATGGTTTTCCCAGCGAACGAAAAACCTTCATGGCGAGGAGGTTCCCTTTGGCTTGGCAGTGGTGGACCTGGGAAGCAGCAACGAGACCTTTGGCGATCTGAATCGACGATGATTTGGGGCTGCATAGGACATCTCCATATGAAATAGCCGGTAAACGTTTACATAGCAACTGGGACATCACCATTTTGAATAGGTAAATCAACTATAAATAGATCATTTTCAATAGCAAACTGTAAGTTTACTAGAGGGTAATTATATCGAAATATATGAACATCCATGTGGCTGCACCCTAGGCCCTGGATTCTATTGATTTTGTTTGTTCGTGGGATGCACTGACCATACGACGTATAGATTTTATGGTCGGCCCTTGAGAGTGTCCCATCGACAAGGCGGAGAGGCCGTAGATGGCAGAGAATCGCAGAGACCGAGGAACTTGAATGTTGCGGAGTTATACAAGGACTTGATGTGCCTTGACAAGGCCCAAGCGTGGCGAAATGGGAACATAGATGGTTTGGGTGTGATTCTGTTACAGGGCGCGGCACATATAATCATGTAGAATCATGTGTCTACGTAATATGCGTGTGTGTATATATATATATATATGTATATATCACAAATACACATGCAGCAATCCTACAGATGAAGATTATTTTCAAATTTTGGGATGGTCGACTTGTAACCCTTTTCTATTCCTGGATTGTTTAATTTACGCCCATGGTGCTGCATCATATGGTTTGGGGTTCAAGATCATTGAGGCCCGGAAACGAACAGCCAAGCAGAACGGGCAATCAGATCATGCCAAACCGTCCATTGTCACTGGATGTCAATAGCCTTGCTAGGTGAGTCTTGCACATACGCATGATTTAAAATTTATATACATATATGTGCATTAAATTGAATGTGCATATATATATATATATATATACGCACTCAATATATCATTACACAGATTTCATACGATTATACGTTTACATTTGCATGCCATGGTTTTTGACACATTGCTAAGACTTACACCTTGACCCCGACCCTTCTCCGCAGGTCCTGTTGGAGAAGGACTGCAGCAGTTTGCTGACAGTCCTCACCGGCTACGGCCCCAAGACCTTGCGTTGCTTCGCGGAGCTCTCGGTGGACCTGGTCCTGCGAGAGCTCTGCGGCTGGGTGGAGTGCCCTGACGTTTCATTCATCGGATTTTTTGGCCTTTTTTTGTGGAAGTTTCCAATCCGGGAAATCAGTGGAAAACACCACAGAAATCCACAGAAATCCGCGATCATTCGGCTATCTTGGCATTGTTGATGGGACTAAACCATGACTGGGGGGCCCCGCCGAGGCCCGGTTTCTGAACGCAACTCAGTTAGGTACCTGGCGCCCCACTGCCGACCCCTGCGGAAGGTCCAAGTGTGCAGCTTCAAGTCTGAGACAGCTACAGAGATCAGGTGTGAGGATCAGCTAGTGAGGAATGTTCATGAATAGTGATTTTCATGGGATGATTCATGGTGATTCATGGTGATTCATGATGATAAATAGTATACCCATTAATGTTAGTAAAAGAAGAGTAAGAGTAAACCATAGTAAACCATCCCCAATGTTAACTTAAATGGGTGCTATCAACGATCGCAATATGGGTGGTCAACCCCCAAAGGTTGGATACTTGGAAAAGATGTGAGGGGATCATCATGGAACGGCCCATCCTGGCAACACTTTTCGACCTTTTTGGATCTACAGGTGTTGAGAAAAGTGTACTAATGTTGTATTATGATGTTTCTTTTTTGTTATATGTTTGTGATGATTAGGATGCATTATTATGGATGTATGGATACAATCGGATAAATGCTAAATACTGGTACTATAGTGGTTAAGACAGATGTTTGAGGGTTTTTACAGTTGTTTTTCCCCTTTGGGTGGGTGTTCAATTTATCCCAGGTACGAGTGGGAGGTCAAAAGTAATTCCAGTAATTGTTTGGCCAATCAGTTTCATAGCCAATAGTCAATCGTACAATCGAATTGTAACTATTTCAGTGAGTCTTCTAGAACTTTGGTATCTGAAATAGTAGATTACCCAAGATTTCTATATTATAGTAGAACTTTGGAGGGTCATCTTGGGTCACCCGCAAAGATGTGCAGGAACTACTTTGCCGGTGGGCGGACGGTCCCTGATGCCTGACGTGCTAGTAGGGGGTGGTTGGGTTTCCGTCATTCCGGGACGGTTCGCAATGACACTGAAAAGGCTCAGGATTCATTTGCCCAAGCAGATTTGGGTAAAAATAAATATATATATATATATCCACACATATGATTATATAGGTGATTAGGTGATCATACTATGTAATAAAAGCACATGATTCTATTGCTCTTTTTTTTTGCTTTAGATCTGTGTCTCTGCGCCATGCCCAGACATGTTTCAAGTGCCCATTTTCCCAAGGAAAATAGCATCGACCAACTCCAAAGACGAGTGGCCAATGACAGGGTCTTTAGTGAGACTTGGTCGATGGATGTCGATGGCCATGGGGGGTTTTATGAAGACCCGAAGATGTTAAATGGTAAATGGAACCGTTGTTTGTTGACCATCAAAGGTTGTTTGTTTAGCAAGAAAAATGAGGTAGCATCGTCCTACAGGTGTTCAAAGGTCTGTTTTAGGAACAGACCTTTGATCGAACCCACATCCAAGTAGCTAGCAATGTTTGATACACTTTGATACTAGCCGCTATTTGATCAATAGGAACATCATATTCCAGCCAGCGACTGACCTAAAATTTGGTTCGTGGTTTCCTGGTGGTTTTCCAGCCGTGGTTGGCATCGGCTCAGGAATGGTTGGAAGGATTGAATCTGAGACCAGCTGTGGATGGCTTCATAGAAAAGGCCAGGCAGACCGTCGCTGATCGAAAGGACGACTGGGGAAGACATGAACCAAAGCCTGGCACCTTTGCAACAGATGATCCCCCCATTCATTTCCATTCTTTTGGGGACATTGGGCAACCACAAACGAATAGCAGGCAGCCATTGGTTGAGGCGCTCCGGCGCTCCGATGACTCAATGGGAAATCAGCTACCCTCTGGTGAACTAACATAGAAATGGAAAATCACCATTTTTCATGGGAAAATCCACTATTTCTATGGCCATTTTCCATAGCTTTTTGTATGTTCACCAGAGGGTATTTGATGATCTTCTGGTGCTTTGTGGTGGCTTCTGTGGGTTCGGTGACGAGCTCATTGGACTCGGTACCCCTTCAGGACTATCATTGCCAGCTATCCTCCAAGATGCGGGAGCTCATTGGACAATTCGTGGCTGCATGGCCGTTCAGAATATTCAGAATTCTCATACCCTCTGGTAAATAAACATAGACCCTGGCAGATAGGGGTTGGAAGACTAGTTTCCATTAACAATTGGTGATTTTCAGGGTCTATGTTTATTTACCAGAGGGTAATTCTCCGCAGGACGTGGAAACATGTGGAAACTTATTGACATATTCCCCTGAAAGATGTTTGAAACGACCTTTTTTTTTGTATCCCCCCAGTCATTGAACAGTTCTTATTGGTGTAACATCGAACTAAATGGGCCATTTTCCATAGCTATGTGAGATTAGCAGAGGGTACGTCGAAAAAAACATAATGAGCCACGCCACACATTACAATGAAAAATAAACGACTTGGAACATCTATTGCCATGCTCTGAGAATTTTATAATATTATGAACAGCTATAGCCTATATTAGCCTATAGCCATAGACAAAAGCCCTCATAGCTTTGTCACAGTACGGTAAACATGTTCCATCATGTTCCCATCTCACCCAGGCTGGGGCAACACATATATAATCACACACACATTTATATAATTATATATTTTAATATATATATATATATGTATATATAACACACACACATATATATATATCGCAACCCACAAAAAGATAGAGAAGTGATTTCCTGCTATACAAATAGTGATAATTTGCTTTCAAGTTTTTGGGGTTATTACACACACATATAAACATATATACATGTATATGTGTATGTATACATATATATATATACACATTGAGAATTGCGATTTCCCTGAGGACTCGTTCTGGCCATACGTTTTCCGGCGTGTAAGGAGAACGTTCTGATGGCTTCCTTTGGTGTTCGCGATGCGTACATTGATAGCCAGCGGGAAGCTTGGGCCGGACTTGCGCGGTTTGCTCTGGATCAAAAGCCTCGAGTTGTCACATCAACATAGCGGGTGTAGCTGGAACTTCATTCCCCCAATATGGCATCGCCAGTTTTGATCCGTAGCCACCTATCATTTTACCCATGTTTGAGCCCAAGCACCACATTTTCCACTTCAAGGCGTTGAGTTCGCCCACAGATTTCCGTTGACCCAGGCCCTCACCAAAACAAACCCCAAAATATGAAGTGATCGTAAATGACTTCATTTCATTTCTATTTCTTTTCCTTCAGAATGGATCTTCAATGACGATTATATAATTATAATATATTTCTGGCTGACTGACCATACCCTTAGGACCCTTAGGACATCCTGGGGCTCCCAGCCGAGGATCGCTTCAGAACTGGAGTCCACCTTATGGCAGGTCAAGTGGCGCATTGGATGAATTTGCATCGTGACCTCATCGCTCAGCGGAAGGACCGTGAGATCTTGAGCAAAATCTGTCAAAGAATCAAGGGGATCAATGATCGACACTCAGCTTGTGGATGCTAGCAGAGTTTTTGTTGTTGGACTTTGACTTCGGGAACACTTGTGATTTTTCGCGGATTCTGAATCTGAAAAGCAATCTTCGACCGTCATGGGTTTTGCAAAAAAGTTGGCACGAAAATTGCCCCAGTGGAACTTTTGTAGCAGCGCTTGACCATTCACAGGTTATGTGAATGTGGGGGCTCACCCTGAAGGTCTAACTGAACAAAAGTTGCCCGGCAGGGATCGCACTGGGAGATTTGACCACTTTTTTTGGCGATTTGCCGGGGAGCTAGTGGATGTCCTTCACCAACGCGTGACCAGCCCAAGAATCACTGAACAAGCGCTGTGTGAGCAAGGCATCCTGGAAGAATCTTGAGTAGGCTGGTAATCCAAAGATCACGCTGATTCATAGTTTGAATATGTTTGAATCATGTTGCATGGTTGGAGCATGTTGGAACATGTTTGATATAGCTTCGAAGATGGTATTGCCAACCTCGGCATATCAGCCTCGACATCAACATCAGCAATGCTTTGAATTCGCAACAATGTAGATCCCCCCGGCCCCCCGAACTTAAATGGATCTAAATGGTGGTGAAATGTATCTTAAATGTGTTTGGTTTTTTTCCTTCATCTCGCCCAACATTCATTGAGTACTGTTGCATGTTTCAATATCAACCGGTGCCAGCTAGCTGAGCAGTAGCTTCCACACTTGCATGGGTTTTGGCCCTACGCCCTACGCCTATTGTTCTAACGCATGATTTTCCATGTTCTTTTTTCGATGTAAGAACATGTTTTCACGTTCATTGAAATCTTGGGCAAACGACGGTGCGCGCGCGCGTCTTTTCCTGGTATCCTGTTGAAGAACTTCTCCACTGGTTCCAATGCGGAAAGTCAGTACATCACTACCTCACCTTTTTTTCACCTTTTTTTTGGGAGGATTTCAGAGCTGGAAAGACAGTTCAAATCACCATTCAGAGGATTGGTTGAACGTAAAATCTACAGGAAACCATGGATTTTTACCACTTAAAACCTGGAGGTTCGCCGAAGATTTACCTCTGTTCCCCGTTCCCCACTTTCGGAGATGTTCGACCTTGAAGATCCACTGGTAATTTTTCAGATTGGTAGTTAATAAGGTTTGCCGATGTTTACTATGGTTTACTATGGTTTACTATGGTCATATTTCTGACCCCCCTTTCAGATCCGTTTTTTTTTCTCCTCCCTCTCCCCATTCAACCCATCCACCGGACGGGGCCCGAGGTTAGATGAGTTAGACCTTGCGGCCTCAGAGACCTTTGAAGCCATCGATGAGATGCTGCACCTTTGATGTTGGGTCTGGGTGGTTTTTTGGGGAAATATTTCTTTGTGGTAAAACCCAATAAATAGATAGATAGATTATTTTCTATTAGATGAATACATGCATAATATATAATATATATATATATACGTATAACTAAGAAGTGAATACAGATATAGATTATTATCCTGACTAATGGGATGATTAGTGGATAATTATTGTTATGGGCTTCAACACTATCATAAGAAGAACAATCAGATTTTGGTAACTCCAATTATAAACTCCAAAATCACCATGTAAACATGGGTGGTAGAAGCCATCCCCAGGCATGGTAGGCTTATGGCAGCCAGGGTTTTCCACATGTGAGTTGTAGCAAAACCCCAAAAAAATAAATAACATCCTACTTGCACAGATTTACATGACAAGTTATGTAGGTGTCTATTTTTTTTGAGTACTAACTATTTTTTTTAAATCATTTATCTATTTATTCCTAGCACACCCAGAAGACAGGACATCTAGGTGGATTGTACTTTTCTAGCTTTTCTGGGAATAGTATTAGACAGTGGGATAGTGATTCCTAAATGACCATCATATTCTGGGGCATCTGGGGCTGGGTTGAAACCCACCAGCAACGGAATATCTGCAGGACATGTCTCGCATGGATTGGTTTGGCCCAGCCCTGAAGTCCCAAGGTAGGTTTGTCTGAGAATAGGATCATTTTCCCTAGAAAATTGCCATTTGGAGGTCTACCCCATTTTCAAACATACCCATTTTTTATCACATCAAGATACATCCAAGTATATAAATTTGATAAAAATCTCATTCTAATTGTGCCCCAAGCATCCCCAAGCATCCCCAAGCATGGCAATTAAATCCCATACTAAACACCCAGAAACTTCGGGGATTTCCATATTGGACCATAGAAAGGGGGTGGGATTCTATCCATTTCTATCCCCAATCTGTGGCTCCCAAGGCACCAGGCTTCCAGCTGGTGCCCCTCTCCCACCCCCGTGGCCACGCTGCAGCAGTTGCGCACCCCGGCCGCCGCGCCGCGACCCCCGCGCCCGCCCGTGTCACCGGCCTCCCCGGCGTCGCCGGCCTCGCCGGTGTCGCCGGCGTCGCCGGGGGCAACGGTGACGGTGCACATGCGGAATGGGGAGCAGTACACGGTGGATGGCGGCAGAAGCTGCGGTTGGTGATTTGGTGATTTGGGGGGTTCTTAAAATGGGGGATCCCCAAGTCGCCATAGGTTTCAAGACTAAGTCATGGTCCCCCATTTTAGGAAACATCAATTTCATTCATGTTTCATCATTTTTCTCCATGATTTCAACGGATGTCATTTCACCAACCTGTTGCCTTGGAAAGTTACGCTATGTCCAATAAAGATAATAAAGACTTTCAATTGTCGATGGTTTGTATCCATTTCTGGTCAAATTGGGGTGGTCGTCGACAGTTGGGTTTACCACATGAAGAGATGGCGGGTGATATTGGACAAGATTAAACAACCAAGAAAAGGGACCGCCCCTTTCTGAACATGGGAATATGATCACAGATGTCACAGTATAGTTTTATATATATTGTTTCATATCATTCAGGAGGCTGAACCACCAATCTCTCCCCATAATTCATGGGAAGACCATGGCTTCCTGTAAATAAATAAATAAATCTTCCGTAAAACCAACTCATCGACAATCAGGAAGCTACGTGGTTGGTGGCGTCCGCAAACCCATTTGCAAGTTCTTCTGCTCTGGAAGCTGCAAGCAGATGAAGAACTGCAAGCAGGGTGCGCATCCCTGCAAGTTCCAGGCCCGGGTACTCTCCGGGAATCAAACGCAATTCAACAGGCACTGTAAATGTACTGTAAATGGAGGTTTTCATGGGAAATTGATCTGTAAATTGGAGGTGTTGTTGTCCATCGATGTCCATCGTAAGATATCGTAAGCAATGCCCCCAAACCCAAACCCTTGGTGGTTGAGGGTGAAATTTCCATGAAACTAGCTGGTTTCTCGGGCAAACACGAACCCTGTGAGCCGACAGAAGGTTCGGGGTGCTGCGCACATGGGTTGAAAAATCATGCGCTTATCACCTTACACACCTAGAGGCACCATTGGAGCAGGAAGTGCTGTTGCCACGATTGATGGATTGATTTCCCCCCCCGAGTAGTTCATCGAACTGGTGCAAACTGCCGCAAAGTGCCACAAACGTTCCCATCATTTCCCATCATTTTCCCATCCAATCCTGGAACATTTCCAGATTTTTCAATCATGTTCCAGGCTTCTCCAGATTTTCCATGAGTTTTTCTGAGTTTTTCCACGTTTCCAGGACAGCTGCCGCAACGCCAAATGCATCTTCGATCACCCCGAGCCCCACGCGGACCCTGCGGAGACTGCGGAGGCCCCGGCGCCGCCCGACAGCGAGGAGGAGCCAGCGGAAACGGAGCCGAGGTGCTGGAGAACCGGTCGGTCTGGTTTTTTTTTTCGATATTTTGAGAACCGGTTGGATAAAACCATAGGAAGTATAGTGGTTAATAGTGATGGTTAATAGTGATGGTTAATAGTGGTTAATAGGCTATAAGATTATAAAACAACAACAATGGGAATATGATGGTGATCTGGTTGGTGGTTTCAAAATAATATGGATATTAAACCATCAGCAGTAGGGACTTAGTATGGGTTAATGGGACTTCATATTGGATAATATAGTTACCTGGTTGGTGGTTTCAAACATGGCTTTTATTTTCCATATATGGGATGTCATCCTTCCCATTGACGACCACCATCATTTTTCAAGATGGTTTTTTAACCACCAACCAGTGATAGTAAAAATCTACTGAATCTACTAGTCAAATTGATGTACCATATACGGTATTAGGCAAATATAGAACTGATATATAGATGATAGATGATAGGTGTTCTTGAAAAATAAAGTTAAATCATAATTTGACAAACCGAAGTGTAAAAACATGTGACAAGCAATTTACTAATAGTAGTACGGATTTAAATCCAATACTATTATGTACTATGAATGGGATTATATAGTCTTGTCATCCCGGATTTTACCATCAATGTGGTATACCCCCATTTGGGATGACTTAAGAAGACCCCTTATCCTATAGATATTTAATAGTAAGATTCACCATACGAACTAAGAACTATATATACCGTAGATTACCGTAGATAAAAAGATAATCATAGTCCAGTCTCTACACTACATAATGCTACGTATGTCTTCATATGATCATATCAATATCTATGTGTTATGTATTATAAAGTAGGAGGTTATACCAAGGAGAGGTTGTGACGGGCTGAAAGTCACCCCGGAATGTTTCGGTGAGCTGGAACAGCCATTCACCAAGAATCTTTGGCATGGCATCCACACAGTTCAAATTCCCAGCAGGGTAACGGCTTGAAGATGGAACTTGAGAACCTACAACGTATTCTTGAGTGCAATATTCCACAGCACTCAGATATATGCTTCCATCACAGTTGGCACAGAAAGCCGACTGTGAGGAAGCATTTTTAGTTGGAAAACGGACTATCAATACTTATGCAGCACTTATGCATAGGTTTTCTTCAGACGGATTGCGACCTCGTGACGCCTCCCTGCCCTCTCGCCAGGTTCGCAAAGGAGGTCTGCCGCTTCTTCACACGAAGCCATTGCCAGAGGGGCGACCGCTGCCCATTTGTGCATCCCTGCAGTGCAGGGAAGAGCTGCGGAAAGCAAAGTTGTCGCCTTGACCATCCCCTTTGAACATGGAATTTACGGTGATTTGGTTTTTATTGCTGAATCCACTATTTATTTGGGCCATCTTTGAGCCATCTCAAGCAAATCCAAGTGATCAACTGGAACATCCTGCGGACACCAGAAAGGCCGGTGTCTTGAGGCAGTGCCCTTCCGGGCATGTGGCAGCTGCGCGTTTCACCGGAGCTTTGCAGGCTGGCCAGCCATTTGCTGCCCAGCACTGTTGAGGTCGGCTGGGCAGAAAATTTGAGGCCGAGGTGGCGGATGGCAGGCAGCTGGTTGCTCATGAAAAACGATTGAAAAGCATCAATGAAACATGTCAGCACTTTCAGTTTCAAGCCTATCAGATCAAAATGTCGTGTGAAAGGCCAAGTTCGCGGGTTGGGAGTGAATTTGCAGAGTCAGCTTTCATCATTGGCGGAGCTTTGGCTAACAGCACATGGGTTGGATATGCTGGATCCACGTGTTAAAACCAACACCGCCCCAGAGCAGCCCGCAGAGCAAAGCAACCATTGCCCACCCAAATCAATTCTTAAGAACACATGTTGCACTGCAATTTTGACGGACTCGTCACCACCATTGGTGAAACGAGATGAACATCACTGCAGAAAACTGGTTTGGATCCCAGGAAGTTGCAACCTGCAATGTTTGCCTTGTGGGGTGATCGGGAACTTGCCACAAGCTTCCCAGGAAAGAGAATAGAAGCGGCATGTTCCAATCTTTCATGGAACATCATGGAACCGTGTCAGATGATATGTTGCCGCAGAATGAGGTTTGAAACAACTTCTTGACACCAGTTGGAAAGACCGAATCGGCTCCCTTTTTTTGCTTGAATTGCTTTCTTTGCTAGGTTTTCCATCTTAGCACTCCCCCCAAAACAAATTAAAAGTAGAATGTACTAGAATCCGACTTAATGTGGGATATGTTTTGCTACCTCAGGGTGGGGGTTTACACCCATGCAAGCCATTCCACTTCAGAAAATTGGCCCCGCAGCGGTGCCATGTGGCGCCTCCCACGGCTGAAAGCCGCCGCGGGTCTCCGCGGCTTTGGTGCGCGTGCCAGGGGTGTGCTGGTGCTGTGGGATGAGCGACGAGGCTTCGGCAAGGCGGGGCTGGCGGGCCTGGTGGGCCTGGCTCCATGGCAGTTCGGTGATTTTCCCAACTGGGGATTTGCCAGATTACTGGAGGGTATAACCAGCAATCATAGGGAGAAACCCCAAAATAGATCATAATAGTACAACAGGGATACAAGCAAGATAACATGGAATCCCCATAATACAGACAATGGTGTAATCTCATGTAATCTCAATAATAGGGATAATATGGGGATAATGTTTTTTTTTTTTAATTCTCTCTTTTTAAGCCAACCATTTTGTGGGGATATTTCTCATGGGGATACCTTCCGGTCATCGGTCACTATGGCGGGTGGATTTTCCAGCCATGGCAATGACTACCGCGGAAGGGATCATCCAAATCATTGTGTATCGTAAAATATAGCCATAGAATGGTTGGCATGAAAAACCCCCAGCTATCCCTATTATTAAAATCTTCTCCATTATGGGGATTATGCTTGTATCCCCATTGTAGCCTAGTGGCCCTAGTACGTGGGGATTATCCCTATTATTGTTGGCTATACCCTCTGGTAATCAAGCGTGGCTACCTAGTAAAAACATGTAAAAACATCGAACTAAAGAGTGGGTTTTCCATTGCCATCTTTGATTACTGAGGGTAGTCATCATCATATTGTAGGTCGCTCATAGTGTCACTGCCCCTGTGAATTCAAAGCTCCCCGAACCGGCCATTTCTGGGAGTAGAGCATCCAATTTCTCGTAGCCAATTGTTGACCACAATGTTGCAATTCACGGTCAGGAATTTTGGAAGTGGAACCCTCCCTTCATTTTCTAGACAATCAGCATCCAGGGAGTCATTTTCCATTTCGAGGGCTCACTTGGATGATGAGATGCCGTTGCCAACGGCGGGTACTCCACCTACAAGACATTTGGGGCTTCACAACCCCATGGCATCCCATGACTCTAAGCGAGGTGCAGTGCAGTGACGGTAGGGAGCTCTTTGTGCACAAGAGCTACCTTCGAGAGGCGCAAATGGTGGTGTATTGGTGCCCCAGAGGTAGTTCTGGTTGTTGTTTTTGTATGTTTTTGTAAGCCATATGAATATCGTCATTTCATTGGAAACCGCAACTAGTGAATCACTAGTGAACATATTTATACACCAACTTGGCTAACTATGGTGCATTGCAGTCAATGAAATTTGGGGCCAGTTTCAAGTGGCCAGCCATGTTTCGAGTTTGCGTGGCATCATGCTTGACCAAATGAGTAGTGAGAGAGAGAGATGTGCATGACTTTTATTGATGGTCGTTCATGATTTGCACTTAGACGTGCATCCCATTTTGGTCCGTGGTTCATAGGCACGGATAGTCAACGATATTCAACGATCATTTCATGACCAACACGTACACACAATGATACGTATATGGAATGGATGATGCCCAGGAGGTGAAGCAAGGGAACGCGGTCGACTTCGAAATCCAATGGGTTGAGGAGAAGAAGCAGGAGCAGCTCATGGCGCCATTTGCGGGAAATGGATGGAAGTCATATCCGAAATAAATGGAGGTTTATAATTTATAATGGTTTATAGCTGGGAGAATCATCCAGTGGGAAATTGTCTCTTCTAAATGGATCTGAATGGGAAGTGGTAAATATGGTTATCTGAGGTGAAGGAAAAAGTCGATCAAAATGCTAAGAAGCCATCTGATGAAAAATGACATCATGCTGGTAGATTTGATGGGGAGCGATTTAACCAGCAGGAAATAGTTTTTTTCCCCCAGATTCGAGCAGCACGGGGATTTTGCAGAAATTTGGGCCACATCGGCAGGAAATGGGGCGATTACAGAAGTCACTTAACCGAGCAAGATGGGGAGTCAAACCCAGTTAAACTGATACAGTTTATGGATGTTTTTTTTTTGAGGGACCCAAAATTTCCTGGTCCCAACCAATTGGTTGAGATGAATCGGCGATGGGAACATGAATCAACCCGGGCGATGGAACATTCTCGGGGTCCAGCCAGCAGTGGGGATAAGCTGATCTCCCATGATATCCCATGGCTTTTGCTGCCATACTTACCCTCTGGTAAACGTTTACATAACTATGGAAAATCACAACTTTTAATGGGAAAACTCACTATAAATGGCCATTTTCACTAGCAAACTGTTAGTTTACCAGAGGGCACTTACTTTTTGGGGCTAAACACCTGGATTTTCCAACCAATGGAACATCCTGGGTCCATTGGCCACCAGGATCACGCGAAGGATGTCCGTCTGGCTCCGGAGTCCGTTGACCAAGGCGTGGCCCCAAAATATCTGCATTGGGCAGGGATTTTCGGCAGTTTTTGGTGAGTAAAAACACGAATAAACCACCCAGAACTTGATGGTTTATACATGTTTATACCATCCGGTTATATCCATTTATTAAGATTTTATGGTTCATCATCTTCTCTTATTCTCGGAAATCAAGTGGGTTGGATGGGTCGACTGCTTTTTCGATGACCTGCCAGCTCAGAAATCCTTCTACCCCCCGCCATCCATAACATGAGTGGGGACAGCTACAGGTGGCAATGATTGGCGATGTGGAAAAAAACAACAAAACACTGACCTCCCATGAAAATCCATGCCAGATTTCAAGGGGGTTCCAATTTTTCGTGCGCCCAACGCAGGCGCTTCACCGATTCAGGCCATCCGCTCTGAGGACCTTATGAAGGTGGGCCCGAGCCCATCTCTCTTGGTCGAATGGGGCGGTATACCATAGACATCCGTTGGCCCGAAGATTTGATCGTACGCCAATTTTTGCACATATCCATGATGAATCCCTAATTTTGAATCTCATCATGCGAAGTTCCATATCAATGTCCCGCCAGTCTTTACCATGCTGGATACCATCATTTCATAACTTCCATTCTCATCTGGTTGGTGGTGACTGGAACATGACTTTTATGACTTCCCATTCAGTTGGGAATGTCATCATCCCAACTGACGAACTCACATTTTTCAGAGGGGTAGGTTGAAACCACCAACCAGTCATAGATTGCACACATTGCCATCAATATCCAGGAAGTATCCTAGGATAAACTCACATAGATGTGGAAAACCCCACGCTTTCGCGTTCGGAAAATGATCTAAATTCATGCTGGCGAAAGTCCACATCTCCGTTAGTTGAACCTAGGGACCCTAGGGTGCCATAAATTCCATGGCAGCCATAGATTGGGGTCCATCAATTCCAACAATTCAATTCCCATCCATTTCCAAGAGATTTGGGGGGTTAAGCCACCCCAATTCCCTTTTTTTACCCCATTTGTGATGCCATAAATTTATTGCCATCATTTTTTTTTGATTTCCATGAATTCCTATGAATTTCCCATAGATATCCATAGATCTGGAGGCTTATATAAACCATGTTAAACCATCCTAATTTCAATGGCCATTTCAGGAACCTAAATTGGAGCTACCTACCATATATAAGGCCTATTTTTCAGGCCTAAATTTCAGGGAATATCCCAGCAAAATATGGCCAAACATATGGTACTAACGTACCTCCATTTTAGGATCCTGAAGATCTCCCATTGAAAATTCCCCAAAAAAGCCGCCGCAAAATCGCAGAGATCGCAGCTTGGTCCCCAGGTGGAGCCCTTAGAGTTGCCCCCGGAGGCCACCGAGCGGCAGCACTTGGAGATGATGGCGCGACAGAGCCCTGGCACCGACGATGGGCCGTGGATTTTTGGGGGATTTTCCCATGGGATTTTTCCCAGAAAATCCGGGCAATTTATGGGAAACTATATGGGAGTTTATGTGAGCAATTTATGGCAAACTCAGGTTTTTGTAAGGGAAATATTTTCTGTATGTTTTTTTTTTGGGGTTAGGGACACAATCTTTTTGCCATTCAAATCGTCATACATTGGTGCAATGTCAGCACAGCCATTTATTGCAAAAATCATCTTCACCATCATTCCAGTTCTAGATGTTCTAGGACAGAAACACCAAAAAAAAAGTTGAAACATCATCAATTAGTTTCATTTAGTTTCAATATCGCTATCCCCTAACTAACATAGACCCGTCAAAAAGAGGGTTCGAAACGACTTTCCCACGAAAATTGGCGATTCTCAGGGTCCAAGGGCGACGGCATCACGACGCCCAAAAATCGACCAGAAAAATATAGCCCAAAGCTTCAATTTACTCCACGATGTTTGCAAGCTTGGAATCGAATTTGAAGTCTATGTTTCTTATAATTCTTCAGTTGTGATGGATACATTACATAAACTCCAATTGATTCGTATTTATGGCAATTTACTTTTTTAAAGGCTGAATTCTGGCCAATTTAATGTTGTGCGTGTGAATTTATGATAATATGTCAAATGTATCATCAAATGGGGATTTATCCATTAAAACAATCCAAATGAATAATACAGAGGCAAGTGATGGTAAGGAAACGAGTTTTCAAGACCTGTGAATAGTTTCCACTTTTTCGGCATCAATTGTTTCGATGTTGTTCCTATCATTAGCATTCAATTGCCATCAGCGTTTTTGGGGGCAGGTAGTCACAATCAAGTACTGCGATTGAAAAGACCAAAACTTTATTTCAAAGCCATGATGGTTTTATGTCAAACAAGAATGCCCTCTACACTCATCAGCCGGCATTTTGCTGAAGCACCACCCAAGTTGACAACGCAGATGTCCTTTTTCCGCGGGCTGATTCATAGAGGGTTCTATCCATTCAACAGCCAACAGGTAAATGATGGTAAATGACTGGATAAATAGTCCAAAAATGTCCAACACACTGCTTTTTAATTGTTCCTAAAAGGGAAATGTGAGTTTGTCCGAATTCCAATGGTTTATCATCACCCCATTAACTAAATTGCCATTTGGATAAGATATACCCAATTTTCAGACAGACCCATACGGAGGTTTCCAAAAAAATAGGGGTACTCCCAAATCATCCATTTTCATTCGATTTTCAAGTATCAACAATCCATTTTTTGGTACCACCGTTTTAAGAACCCTCCATATACTCTGGTTGGTGGTTTGGAACATGACTTTTATTTTCCAATTTATGGGATGTCATCCTTCCCATTGACGAACTGCATCATTTTTCAAGATGGTGAAATTGCACCACCAAGATGGAAAATCACCATGCTATTTTCATGGGTAAATCCACTATTTCAATAATTTCAATGGGCCATGTTCAAGTTCGCAAACTGTTAGTCATTACCAGAGGGTAAATCCCATTATATCCCACATACCCTCTGGTTATTTAACATAGCCATGGAAAATGGTCCATTTATAGATGGTTTACCCATTAACAAGGGTGATTTTCCATGGCTATGTTAGTCATAACCAGATGGTAAATCCCATATAAATCCCACATCAATCACCATGAAATCGCCCATTTCTCTCGGTGAATCCCGCATTTTTCCATCGGCTCAGCAGCCTTTTCCAGGATGGATCAGCTCCGACAGCAAGGTGGGAGGTTTTTTTCGGGGCAAGGTTCCGGCAAAATCGGGAGTTCTCCAAGCCAAATTATAGGTAAATGACAGGTAAATGATAGAAACGAGGGGGAAAAGATGGTTCTATTTATACATCTTCTTGTAACTTGATCCACCCAGTTTTCCCCCCTCGTAGGGGTGTTGGCAGCACTCCTGTGTATGATATGAAGGATCCAAAAATCCAGTGGCTAGTCGACAGCACCAGCGGAAGTGTTGCCACGGTTTTTCCGCGCAGATGTTGATTATTTGCAACAGATTGTACCCTCTGGTAATTTAACATAGCTATTGAAAATGACCATTAATTATAGTGGATTTTCCCATTAAACATGGTTTTTTTTCCATAGTTATGTTAGTTTACCAGGCCGGGTACCATCCGATTTTGTGCCCACTTCGAAGCCATCATGGTGGCGGTGTGTGTGTGTGTGTTGATGATCGGAGGGGTATGGGATTGATCGATTGATCACGAATCGTGATGCGCTGGCCGCTGGAGGCCTACAAAGCCAACAGCTGCTTGCCCAGAACCAGCAGTTGCTGGTGCAAAGTCAGCAGTTGCTCGGCGAAGAGGATGAACAGCTGAAGGACAGTAGCTGGTTTTGATGCAGAATGATGATAGATAGATCTCATATATGATATAATTAGTGCATTTTTTCCATATTTTCTGCTTAAAAGTGGGATTCTACATAATCATGAAGCAACGGACATGCTCAGGAGTGGGGTTTCTGCACCTGGAAACCTCCAAAACCTTGGTACCCCCTGGGACTTTTTAGGCTTTTGGTGCAAGGGCTCTTCGCTCTGATCCAACAGCCACTGGGTAGCACTGGGTAGTGTGATATGTGGGGAAGCGAGCTCGTGCCACCTACCATGGGGATGGAAAAAATGCCATCCATTATGCCATCCATTATGACTTGGTGATGACTTGAGGATGGTCTATGACAGTTCCACATGAACATTTCCCAACTGTTTTAAGGTTTGGATTTTGCTTTTCTATCCTTTCCGGGGATGGTGAGATTTAGCCTGCAATGTCTGGTTTCTTCCAAATTGGCGCAATTTTGGTCGGAAGGTCCGCCAGCTGGCAGTGGGATATTCCCCGAGATCCTTTTTGATTTGGGTGGCTGATTGCCTAGAGGGCCACAGCCCAATGACCCAATAGACAACCAATAGGTGAATGGGATATCAAGTCCACCCATGTCAGAAAGTTGTTTTCGTTGCGGTCTTGAATGACTTGACAAAACAACCGCTCGAAACTTACTGTACCTTTAGGAAGTCTTTAGCAGTTCATTCTCAGTGATGTCTCCGACTGCATCTAATCAGAGCCCCTGGTTACCCTCTGGTTATTTAACAGTTCGCCATGGAAAATGGCCCATTTATAGATGGTTTTCCATGGTTTACCTATTAAACATGGTGGATCTTTCCATGGCTATGTTAGTCATAACCAGATGGTTAACCAGGATGAGATACACGGGATGGTACGTGGATCAGATCCCAGGCAAAACATTCAGAATGCCAATTTGGAACGGGCCCTCACGGCTTTGACGAACAAGATGGGCACCTTTGGCAAAACACTTTTGTGGCGGCGAACATGGCGCATTTTCGATCGAAAAATTTGCGGGTTCTGCTTGGGGAAACAACTGACATAACCAGTGCATTTCCAGACTTTGAAGCTGCCTGTCGTTGCATGGTTTTGTCAGAAATTTGCAGTACATAAATGCAATAAATCCGACCCTACCATTTTGTCAGGCCCCCCTGGTTTCAGGGCACCCACTCAAGATTGTATGCGCGAATGGTTTCGGGCTGAAGTTGTGGATTTCTCTAGAGAGGCGGTTGCAGGTAAGCACTTGAGAAGCATCAAGGATTGCGGATATCAAGCCGCGGCTTTCACCTTTTAACATCCTGATTCACGCAGGCCGTAGGGCCTTCCTCGCCAAACAGTAATGGATTCTTCAAGTCGGTGCACGTGTTTCTGGTACAATTTTCAACCCCTAGGAAAGATCATCACGACCCGTTTCAAGATTTTGTTCTGCTAATGATTCCCACTTCCCGCAATCTGTGAAGAATAGGTAATCCTATAGCTTATGGATGCTGGCCTATGATTAAAGGATATTAAAGGCGCTTGATACGGGTTGATTCTCCCCATCTATCCGGTAGATTTCATGATGATGTCCACCCCATTTATATGGCAGTGTGTCAAAACCTTGTACCCCTGGTGAACATAAAAATAGCTGGTAAATGGATGTTCATCCCCCTAAAAATGGTATGTATAGGTATTGATCCATAGCCATATACTATCCGCAATCAAACATGGCAGGGAAACCCCCAAACGAAAGTGGAGGTGTTTGGGGCTTTGTCTGGGAAAGTCACCTAAACTGGGGGGGGGCTTTCCAGCCAGCCATGTCTGATTACCGGAGGGTAACATAGCTCTTGAAAATCACCATGTTTAATAGGTAATTCAACTATAAATAGGCCATTTTCTACAGCTATATTAGTTTACTGGAGAGTATATACCGGTGTTGACTATGATCATGATTACAACATACATTTTGGCATAGTCTAACTGAGCCATTTCGACGATTTTCATGCACATTTCCAAAATTAAATTCCCGAATTGGTAATGTCATTGGTCATTTCATCTAATTTCACAGTTTGCCATGGAACATCAATGAAAATCACCTATATGTGTTACGGTGTTTTCACACCCTGCAGCTTCGCCAGAGGCGTCGAGATGCCGCCGCCAAGCAGGGTACCAGAGGCGATCCCTCCGGATTCATATGGGATGGGTCAGAAAATCTGAGAATCAATGGATTGGTTCAAGGGAAAATCTACAGGAAACCATAGATTTTCCCAGTAAATATGGGGTTTTCCTGTAAAATTTCCCTTAAACCAATCCATTGAGAGAATCATCTGGGTAATTTTTGGGGAAATCATCCCCGAAAATGCTGGGCCGCAAGAGTCTAACGGCATAATGTGACATATTTTTTTAAATTTACCCAGATTTCAACATATTTCACATATTTCATGATTTAAAATATTGTTAGCTATGTCAAGATTTTATGATCGGACATACCCTCCGGTTGTTTGACATAGCGAACTGGAAGCCATGGCCCCCTTCGAAACAGATGATTTCCCGAGCGAAAAACAACTCCATGGATTCAATGGATTTCCAGTTCGCTATGTTAAATAACCAGGTGGTATGTCAGATCATGTGTTCAGGATGATCATAAAATATCTTAAATATCATAAATCTATCCCAGGAATCAAACAATAGCTTAAGAATGCCTTTTTTGGCTTTTTTTTTTTCTGCAAATGGTTGGCAAATACTATCCGCATATGGGTCATAATTCTGATGATTCAGAAAACTATGATCATTTATGTGAGCAAACGATCAATTTTTGAATCTGTGACTTAAAGACTTAAAGTCATGACATTTTTTTATCCTTAAAAAACGAGGTGTTTATTTTGTTTATTTCATAGATTCTGTGTTCATTTAGGTCTTTAGGTTTATTGCTGATTTTTGGGTCCCTGGGTCAAAAATCATTGGACCGAATGTTTTTTAAACAAATGGGTGGTTCAAGTAAGTGATTTGTAGTATAAAATCATCTGTTTTGGAAAACAAACAGATCGGTTTGAATAATAGAACCGTCTGAGCCGTTGGTGCCCCAATCTTGATGCATACCGCATACCCCATATATGCAGATCTAGTTTAGGTATGATCTATATATCTATACTGTCTATTGGTTTGCTTATTTATTCCCTGGCTCATTTGTTGACGTTTCTCTGTTCCTTGATTTATTATTTATTGACTTACTTGATGTGTAGTGCATTCCCCATTGTTTCCAGAACTTGAGAGCCCGCTACTTCTAGACTTTTTTTTCGGTGCGGGTGATGGGCCATTAGACGTTATGTGACATTGGACCTAGAAGAAATGAGCCAAAATGGAGAAAAAAACCACGCAAAACATTTTTTCCAGATTTTTGATTTTGATCAACATCTCATCCCCAGATCAGAACAACATGGGGGCCCCTGGCCCTATCAACAGACCCACTGTCTTCCACCGGCCATGGAACCGCCGTGAAGTACAGGTGGATTTGTTGAAATTTCCATCTGGGCAAACGCTGGGTGTGCCGGCGGCGACCTGGAAGTCAAGGGTGGGAAGAAGTGAAGGCATTGAAGCCTTCGGTCAATGGTGATTCAATGGTGATTTCATGGGGTTTTATCAGAATTAGATGGGGGTTATGATTATAATTGATTATGAAATGGTGTTTTAAATGGGGATTTAAGATCCTTCTGAGAATTTCTAGATGTGGAACATCACCAATTTTGGAAAGGCTATGGTCCATGGCTTCCATGGCTTCCATAGCTATGTTAAATTACAGGAGGGTAATGATGAAGATCTTTATGTTCGTTCCGTGGAACCCTCTAGATGGCTACATTTCGTGGGGCCCCCGTTTACGATAGCGTTCAGTTGGTGCCAATAACTCCAATTTCACTATGGTTTAAACTCCAATAACTATGGTTTATGGTACTTATAACATTTATAACTATATAGTTATTGGGGCGAATCTAAACCAACAAACATAACGTTTGGGGGCCCCACATTGTACATTTTGGAAAAAAAACATCAAGAAATTATAGACGCAGCCCCGCGGAAATCCTCTATAGACATGAGAAAAGTGGTTGGCTTCAGGCAAGCCGATATTCGGAGTTTTCTTCCTGTCAGCAGGCATGGATACCTAGGAATTTGTGGGTCGACATATGTCAACATACATCAAAATGGCAAGTGCCAGTTGGAAAACACATTGTTCAACGCTAGTTTTGGTCCCAAGTCCATTAGGTTTTTGGCCGTTAGTCTCGTGCGCCTAGGTGTCAGCTACACCTGCAACTAGCGGAACTAGCGTGAAAGAGGAGGCATTCGCCACGGAGTTGCTAAGCCGGGTTGCCATGACAGAGCCGACTTGGTAGCGAACTGGAGTGAACTTCCAAGGTCCCATGAGTTACTGTAAAAAACTTGATATCAAGTGCTGGTTGGTGGTTTGGAACATGAATTCTATTTTCTCCAATGGTTGGGATATGTTGGGATGATGATCCAATCTGACTTTCATATTTTTCAGGGGGGTAGGTCAATCACCAATAAGAGTGATATCTAGCAGTTCTACTTCCCCTCGGGTCGGATGGGCGAGACTCGGCGAGACCATGAAATGTCCAAGGGAACCTTGAGGAATGGTGCAGGTGAAGCTAGGGGCCCATGGTTTCCCGTTTTTTTTGGGAGGGAAATAGATGAACCAGCCAACACTACACAGTTTCGTGGAGGGACGCAGGGTAACTGTGGCTGCACGGGGGTTTGTGGCCTCGTAAGTCCCTAGTTTCCTGAATTTGCATGGTGGCAAAGATCATGAAGTCGCACACACACGCACACCGGCATGTTCCACCACACACACACAACAATGTATAATTATATATAAATATATTCATATACAACACTTATAGATACACATTACATACATATATCATATATACATACATATAGCACGCCATAGAACAGTTGGACACCTGGTTTCGCACTGCCATTGGCATCTTTTTGGAGGCCCTTCCTGCTGCAGTGGCTTTTTGGTAGGGGCAGTGGGCATCCCTGATGTTGAATTTCTGTGATTCTGGTCATTTTTTGGAAATTAACACCATTATTACCAGTGAAAAAATACTAATTACTGACAATTACTGACAATTACTGCTATAATTACTATCATTGTTCACATGTAATCATATATTTACATATGTATATATATATATTATATATATAAACATCCTACGCATCACAGACAGACACACATGTACGTGTTATATCAATATGATACAATTTAATACAATTTATAGTTCTATACAGCGATATTTATTTGCACTTTGCACTATATAAAATGTAAATATACATATAAAAAAATAGATAAATAAATAAATATGAATATAATAATGTACATATGCAATAATATATATATATATATATGTGTGTGTGTGTGTGTCTGTGTGTGCACATGTGCACGCCACATATACATCCATACCGACTGCCAGGAGGCCCTTCCTGCCGCAGTGTCTCCAGAGGTGGCCGTGGAGATTGTGTGATTCTGGTAATTTTTTTCGGAAGGTTATTACTATTACTATTACTGTCATGAGTATGAGTCTTATATATTATTACATGCGATGATTTGCATTTTAAATATTCATCAATATTAATCAAGCACATGAAAAAAGCAGCAAGCATGAGCAAGCAATGTTTTTGGGGGTACGGTACCTGATGATGTGAACCATCCCCATTTCGGGTTGACGAATGGGTAGATGAAACCACCAAAGATGGCTGCAGAAATGCAGGGAACCAACGTAACAACTGATTGGTGGCTCCAAAAGTGGTTGGTTTCTATCGCAATCATATGGGTACATGTGTTTCTATATGTTTCTATCCCCTGCCTGGGATATTGATTCCCACTGATTCTCTAATCTTTCTATGGTGGGTTTGCTGAGGAGCAACCAGTGGATCTTGCAACCGTCCCGCGTTTTCGCCCCCCTTGGTAGCTCAGTTGGATGAACACGTTTTTCCCAGCGAAAACCAAGGCTCCATGGCTAGTTCGTGGAAAACTCCCAGCTTGCATCCCATCCACGTTTGCATATCGTTTGCTTCTTACCAGAGGGTACCCTCTGGTAATTTAACATAGCTATTGAAAATGGTGATTTATAGTGGATTTACCAATTAAAAATGGTGATTTTCCATAGCTATGTTAAATTACCAGAGGGTAGTAACCGGGTAGTAATGTCAACCCTGGATGAATAAACCCCAAACGGCTGTTTCATTGGGAAGGTACCATTTAAGTATCAAATCATGACAATTATTGGGGGAATACCTCCCCAAAAAAACACACCATGGTTTAGCGAAATCCAGGGTTGACATTACATGCGATCCCTTCATTTTGAGGTTGACATCTCGCCGGGCGTTTCATGGGATGCAGGTGCCTGACGGCGAAACAACGTCTGAGGAGGTTCTCTGCGGGATGGTCCAGAGGATGAAAACCCCATGGGTTTTGGGCCATGTGCCTCCAGAACGTTTAAGGCCATAGATGGCCATAGGATTTTTGTAGTTTTGTTTTGATTGGTCTATGGCCTAGAATTGTCCACAATTGGCCATTTCAAGCCACTTGTTTCGGTTCCAGAGGGTTACGATCTATACGATTTGCGATACTTGATGCAACGGAAAATCCGGTATAGTACCCAAAACAGACATGTTCAATACAGCAAAAGATACAACTTTGCCAGAACAACCCCAAAGTAGATGCCACCAGATCTAACATGTCATATTCAAGTTTACTCAAGTCAACATTGTCATATATTTCCATGTGTTTTCCTCATGAAAGATAGGAACCACCAGCATTTTGGTGGTCAAATTTAGGCAATCTTCCTCATCACCTTGCGAGGAGCCATTGGAGAGTGAACCTGATCCTCAGGTCCAGGCCCGTTCCGCATCGGGGTGATGGCACGCTTTCCCGCCGTGGTAGGGGTCAAGACCCAGGTTTCCCAAGGCGACTCTTCCATTTTGGTCAGTTCCCCAATCATAATCCTGATATCCAAAGATCCGTGGCAGCCATTCAGTGTGAAAAAAAATCATGGCCCGCGCCCGGCTTCGCTTGAGTCTGGCTGAGGACGGTCTCGGGTTTCAGAAATGCTGTGACACCCTTCCGGGAAGAAGGATGGTGGAAAAACCTCGGTCACCAGGAAAAGTGAGGGTTTCCTAAAATCATCCAAGTTTGATAATGCGAAACCAATGACCAAGGTACCCCAACAAGATGCTTAATCTGCCTGCTGCAGATTCGTTGAACAACGGAACAGATCTTTTTTCAGATGTTTTTTTTTTAAAGTCTGGGCCCTGGGTGTGTCTGAACATGTGGTAAATTTACCTCCAATTTATGGCAATTTCAGTGGGAGAATGATGGACCATGCGATTTTCAGTATCATGATGATGCCCCAAGGCCCTGGGCCCCAACGTTGGCACTGATCATTTCCCTAATGGTGAACCAATGGTTCTATAGAAAAACATTTCCATGGTTTCGATGGTTTCCGGTATTTTTCTCTTTTAATTTATGGTAAACATATGGCAGTGTGTCAAAACCTTGTACCCCTGGTGAACATCAAAATAGCTGGTAAATGGATGTTCATTCCCCTAAAAATGGTATTAATAGGTATTGATCCATACCCATATCATGGTCTACGATGTTTTCCTGATCTTTTTGTTCGTTGGGCATCGATGTCAGGACAGCCCAGTCTCAAGCCGCAGCCTGACGAAAGACAGCGGCCGCGGCGCCAAGGGCAAACCAAAGTGGGGGCACCCAGGATTTATATAATGAGAAATTGATGATGATTTGATTGTGAATTTAAGATGAATTGTGGTTGTTAATGATATCTTATACAGTAATGGTGTTTAATGATATCCGATAAAGACTGTTTAATGATATCTAATGGTGGTTTAGGATGATTCAAGCTCTAGTAATTTTTAACATAGCGAACTGGAACATCACCATTTTGATAGGTACTGTAAATCATCATGCTTATCACCACTAAATGAGTTTTAAATGAGCCATTTTCCATCGCTATGTTAAAATATCATGCGGCAATTTATTGAGTGGCTTGACTCATCCCCATCCACCATGGTGGCTCTGTTGCTGGGGGATGTTTGATATTAGGGATGATAGATTGTTGTTGCAATAGTTATTACATATTATTACAATAGTTATGAGTCCCGTAGATATCTATAAATTGTGGGCAGCCTAGTCCCTGTAACAGTGGAAAAATGGTTTTTAATTATAACTACCACCCCAGGGGGAGCACAAGCAAATCTCGTTTTTTCAAAACTATCTTTTGCAACTTCTAAAAGTAAA
>Ga0126342_10003271_pt1 | contig 26606 bp, 13 predicted proteins | sample Cyp1metagenome_FD_92528 | JGI IMG/M metagenome (GOLD analysis project Ga0126342, IMG submission 92528) | Coral microbial communities from Lord Howe Island, Old Settlement Bay, Australia - Cyphastrea 1 metagenome | ecosystem: Host-associated > Invertebrates > Cnidaria > Coral ...
TCTAAAAGAAGCCGTTTGCAAAGGCCACGATCAACCTCCCATCCGGCTTTCTCTCTGATGGCAATATGAACATCGGCGGCGGACGTCGTTTGGAGGCCACGAAATTCATTGGAGGTGTATTAATACTGGTTTCAAAAATTGTTGGTGGTTTGGAACATGTTTTTCCCATTCAGTTGGGAATAATAACCCCAACTGACTTTCATATTTTTCAGAGGGGTTGAAACCACCAACCAGAAAACATGTGTAGTACTTTCAGTGAATGTAGCCCAATGGAAAATCATCCGTTGACTTTGATGATTCTTCGAGCAAATCCGGGAATCGCAACAGCAGCGCACGTTCTGCACGATGAATGGAACAGTTTAAGGGAAAATCCACGTGGAACCATGGTTTTTGCATGTTTTTACCATAAAGTATCGCAGTTTCCTGCTAGTTTTGCCTTGGTTAGTAAGTCCAATCTTCAACTGTTTTTTTGGGAAGACATTTTACATCTGGGCTATATAGCCCATTTATAATTCGGCTTCGTTTGCAAGAGGCCAGGCCAACAAGATCAGAGCTCGGGAATCTTGTTGGAGCTGTACACAGCTACCAATATGAATCTGCCAAGCAGATGATAGTCATGTTGTATCAAGGTGTATCATGTTGTATTTTTTTTAATCTTTTGACGGGGGACCATATGATACGTGTACTGATTGTTTAATTTTTTTTTGTCTGATCTATTGAATCTATTGCATTTTTTAAGCGTGCCCCATGGTCGTCCTTTACATCATCAGCCAAAGCTGGTGGTGATTAGTAAGGAGAGATCATGTCGCACGTTGAATCCCAGTTACAAGAGGCTTTGCTATGCAGTTCACCATTTAAGACATCCCACTAAAACTGGCTGCAAGCATATATTTCCTACTTGATGTGCAGTTTCAGTGAACTCAGAAATATAACATATACATACATATACAGATATACACACATATATATATATAGATATATGATATACACATAATATAATATCATATTATACCAATGATATATTTCATAGCAACAAAGTGGTTATGTCCTAACTTTTGGGCCTCCAGGTGGATGAAAGCGACTACGCGTGGCCGCCGCGACGCTTGGCGGCCGTCTGTGAAGCCTACGGGACCGCCACGGTGTCCAGCAACGTGTTGACGGTGCCCGTCGGAGCCTGAGAATGTGGCTCCTGGCTGCCATGACTTGGATGACTTGGGGATGGTGGCCATAATTGGGTTTAAGATGTTTAACCCCCGGCAAAAAAGAACATGAGTTATCACGATTAATGTCAACCCCGGATTAATAAACCATGGTTTATGAATTGGGGGGGGTACTCCTCCAATAGTCATTATTTGATACTTAAATGGTACCCTCCCAATTAAACAGCCTAGGGGTTTATTAATCCAGGGTTGACATTATGGTTGTCTGGTAATTTTTTTCATGATTATGAATGGAGTGAAAAATCGGAAAAACAATCCATAGTTTGTGGTTTTAGATATGTGTTATGCTTCCAAAGATTAGCAAATTTTCAGGGGGGTTGATACTGCCAACCAGTCATGCCTGGCTGGGCAATCCACATTTTGTTGCGGGATGGATGGATGGATGGATGGATGGATAGATAGATATAGACAACCATAGATTAGATCAGATTACTGTAGATTCGTTTATATAGTTTAGTTTAGCTTGTGTCTTTGTTCCTTCGCTTCTGCTTCCGCTCTTCTGCTTTTCTGCTTCTTTGCTCAACCTGTTCCACTATGCCACGGATATCCAATTTCTGGGTGACCATTGGTTTGCACTCGAACCAGACTGCAATGCATGATGTGCAGCGACTAGACTAGCCAAATCCGATAAATATTCATAACTGGTCTGGATTTTTCAGAGGGGTTGAAACCACCAATCAGTTCATAACTGGTGGTTTACCTAACAATTGCCACTACCAATTGACATGGGAGTTTTCTTTCGTTGGAATGGTCACTCTATGTCACGAAATCTTCGAGGGACCCTGGCTGATCCAAATCCCTGGGTTTCCTGCGTTCGAACGTAATGGCTTACCACCATCCCCCTAAAATTGAATATCCCCCCTACAAGGTGGTGCCCCCGTTCGATAGCTAATTTTTTTATAATGTTTTACAATAACTATGGTTTATAGGTGATATAATCTATATAGTTAATGGGCTTATAACCAATTTATAACTGGGGGGGGAGCACCTTGTATGGGCCAAGAAAATGAGCAGATCCGATGCTAAAGCCTGTTTTTGAGGACGGTAATTATTGAACATTGGGGGGAGGGATGGGAAGGGATTCTGCCAGTATAACTAGTCTCATGACCCTGCTGGTGAACAGAAAGGGCTGACAACGGAATATCCAGGAATTGGATGAAAGGGTCAACCCCGAGCTGCAGTGATGGAACTCACGCTTTTTCCTGAATTTCACCTTGAAATTCACAATTGACGGTAAAATGGAAACCTGGAACCCAGATCAATTTAGGGCTAATAACAATTTATGAAAGACATTTGTTTGAACCCAAAGATACCCTCCGGTAAACTAACATAATTAACTATGGAAAATCACCATTTATAATAGGTAAATCATCTATAAATGGTCCATTTTCCATAGCTAACTGTTAGTCATTACCGGAGAGTACATGGTTTTGGACGTGAGGTGAGGAAGGTCGGCACAGCCAGCACACCTTGTGACACTGCGGGCGCGGCCATTTCGATGGTCTTGACCGCGAACACTGCCAGCTTCAGCTCGTTGGGCACAGGTCAACTGGACTTCACTGTGCCACTTTGCTGCGATTTTGGAGACTTTCTGGGGCAAATCATGTTGCTTATTTTCCAAGGAGATTTAGAAAATGCCGAGTTCAAGAATTGTATATATATATAATTATACATATATATATATTTATATATACATATTATTGTATTATATATATATATATGTATATTCTAATATATTTATATTTTATATATTAGGTAGTTTATTTATATTATATAATACATATTACATTATATAGATTATATATCATAAATTATATATAGTTTATATTTATATATATATATTATATTGGTAAATATATTATGTGATCAATGCATCAAATGTGGGACGAAAATGGACAGCGTCCGGTTTGCACAACCCATGATATATATATACACATAACACAATATAATACACTATATAATATAATAATCCCATATAACATAATGAAATATAATAATATATGATGTAATATATTTTATAATATGTATATATATATAATTATATATATAGATGATTTTAAGCAAAAAGATGGGCTCCATTCTTTTGTTTGCTGGATAAAAGGGCCACTTTAACTCAAAATGGTGAACTGAGCTGGCAAACGGGGAATCAAATATATCTCAACATGCGACCCAAAAGTAGCATGTTCAGATCGGAAATTTGTCTTCCTAAATCAGATGTCTCTGATTTTCTCAAAGTTAGTCAGCCAACCAACATCAGTTCAATCTGCCACAGTCATGGCTTTGTTCGCAAAAGCTCTAAAAGGGTCTCCAAAATGCAATGTGCCATAAATATCTATGCATGCCCCTTGGCCTTCCACGCAGTGAAGCTTCAACAGCGCTTTCGATTTTTGGAGATTAGGTGTGAAAAGCCAAAATAAAGCAGAATTTGCTTGAAAGAACGGTGATTTTGCCAAATCACGTTTGCCGCACTTATCAGACTTCTCATGTTTTGGGATCCGAAACCAGGTTTTTGAAATTGAACTGTCAAATTCAATAATTATGTTTGATGCAATTTACCATCCATGACAGTAGCAGATGCTTGTATAATTTTTCTGGCTGATTTCTATGCTACCATTACTGCCATATGCTACCAGTACATCTATCTAGCGGCGATCGATCGCCGGAGACTGGAGAATCGGCCCATCATCATTATGAAAAAATGGAGAAAACATGGGTTTTCCCGGGAAAAAACAACATTTTCAGATCGAAATGATAGTGAACTGATGTGAATTGTACTGTGATTTTCCCATGTTTTATCCCACAAAAATTTCCCCTATTGATGCTAGTGTTTGTACTTGGTGGCTCCTCCCACTGGCTGGGTTATAATATGTTAAATCCCAATGAGTAGGGTAAGCATCGGGAATGTCCAGTTATAACTGAGGTATGCTGGATGAGCCACCTCGATAGGATGAAGGAATGATGGTGATGGTAGAGATAACATGAGACAACTATATCCCAAGCCAAAGGTTTCAGGGTTTCAGGTTAGTGAAATATTCTAACTGACCCCAAAAAAGAAAGATATCAATAAGTAGATAAGTAGGCAGGTATCCATGGGTTTGGTGTTGATTTATCCATGGATTTCTCCATGGATTTGATTTGTGCGACGGTTTTTTCAGTTCAGACCAGGCAGACTGACGTTGACAATACCCCTGTGAGTGTGACCTTCACAGTGGGGAGCTCGGCGCAATCGCAGAATGTCACAATGACTTGGCAACATAGCATAGTATCGAATGGACCTCTGGGATTGATATACATACTATATATATATATACATGTATCTATACATATATCTATATATCCTAATTGGTAAACATACAAAAAACGATGGAAAGATCCACCCAATTTTATGGCTAAACCAACTATAAATGGCCATTTTCGATAGCAAACTGTTTGTTTACCGGAGGGTATGTATGTATATATATATATATATATTTATTTATATATCAATGCTTATGGCGCCATTTTTGGACATCCAGAAAGTGTAGGGTCCAGCATGATCCAGTGATTGGGGTCTGGGGATCAGTGGTACCTTAGGATTTGGATCCATGGGGAAGTTGGACTTGGGGAAACAGTTTCCATACCCGGACTCAAATGTCGCCTGCTGGAAAGTGCATAATTTATCATCATTTGATGATTTTCCCAGCTATAAACCTCCATTGATAGAGGAGTTTCCCATAGTTTCCCATGATTTTCCTATTAAAACCATCCATTGATTGGGATTTCCCAGCCACGTTTGACATCAGAGGGTACGTGAACTCCTGACTGCAGCCCGTGCCCAACTCGACTTACACTGCAGACAGCTGTTTATCACTGCAAACAAAAAAAACCAAGCATGTTGTGAGATCTTGGTGATTTTGGTGAGTCTTTTCTGGTTTATGCATTCTGCACTTGCATTGAGAATAAAGTCATAAAAGTAGTTTCTTGGGCACGTTTTTATCTATGTTTCCGTTACTGTATATGTATATATATATACGGATATAGTATAGTAATATGCACATAGTCATCCTGAAGTAGATAGAATATGGTAGAAGATCGAATTGTCAAACATATTCCCATTGTAGTGAGGATTTGCTGTAAATTCCCTATCTACTCCAGGATGACTATATATATATAAATACGTGTATATATACATATATAAAATACATATACATATATATATATATATATATTTGTAATACATACAAATGCGCATTGCGATAAATATTTGCGCCTGTCTGAACTGAGTTTGGTCAGTTGGACCCTTTTTTCTGACTCATCCCATTTGGCCATTTTTGCAGAGGGATTCCACTGGTGTGATGACTGGGGCAATCCCTTCCTCTGTTTAGAATATTGGAATATTATGATCTATGAATCTATTATGATCTATTATTGGAATATTGGAATATTGGAATATTGGATCTATTGTTTTATGATTGGAATATTGGATCTATTATGACATTATTATGATCTATTCAATTCGGCGCCCTTCTTTGAAGATAAGATGTTCGTTTTTAAGAAAGGCTACTGGATTGTTTTTTGTTTGGGAAAAGCTGCAGGAAACCAGCAGGATTTTCCCATAAGATATATATGGGGCCTGGCAACACAAATCCACCGGACTTTGGCCATCCCAAGGTGGACAACAGCGGTTCATTTACATTGTCGGCCGTTGGAGACCCGATCACTTGGTACCAAGGTGTCTTGCCGGAAATGGTCCCTGAAATTAGGCTCTATGGTAGTAGGGGACCTCCTCAGGAGGTAGAATGTTAGACAGAATGCCAGATAGAATGTCAGAACATATGTCAGATAGAATGTCACTTGGTGGGGTCACTTGGTGGGGATCACTCGAAGACAGTAATTTGGAGTTCAGTTCTAGCTCAAAGCGGAACAAAACAGGAATTTCAGGCATCTTGCCAGTAGAGCTTTGCTTCGGTTTGTTTCTACTTGCAATTTGAGCTTTCAGAGGTGTAACTCTTCTTATGGGGACGATCTACCAGGAATTAATATGGCATTTTGGTACATGTTAAGCCCATGGAGTATTGGAAACCATCACTTTTTTCGGGCTAAAAAAGGACAGCAGGGTGCTGAATCACTGGAATCGGCGGTTTCCTGAGGTTTTGGGATATTTCTGCACATCAAATATGACATTTCTTGGCCTCGAAGGTCCTTGTTGGAATCACCCCATATCGATGCAAGGTAGGTAGCCATACTCATAGTTGATGTTCAAAGGGATTGATTTGATGCCTGGGAAGCCCAGAAAAATACAAAGGACATGTTGATTGGGGTGATCACCTGTGTTTTTTTGTTTTCATCCATGAATTTCACCTGGAGTTTCTTGAAGCTCCCAGCACATCACCAGCCTGAGGCCAGAAGTACAAGTTCCTTGGATTCACTGAGTTGGCGATGTTTTATCTGATTGGTGGTGACTGGAACATGGCTTTTTTTCATATATTATATATATATATATATTTATATATATATATTGGGAATGTAATCATCCCAACTCATATTTTTTTTTCAGAGGGGTAGGTCAACCACCAACCAGTGATTTTACCACTAACAAATCCACCAGTGACATGGGGGAATCATGAGGAATCTACGTGAATCACATGGCGTTGATTGTTTGACCCCTTTTTTGTGGGCCAAAAAGAGGGTCCCCATTTTTCAGCGCGCAGGTTCTGGTTTGAACCTGGGGAATTGATGCCCATGTTGGAGACTCCAGAGATGACAGTTACTTGGATTACTTGGCTGCGGAAATCGGGCCTGGGCGTAGGCGGTGGTGCAATTATCACTTATAGTGATGGTTTGTGATGATTCTGTAGCTCTTCAACTCTTCAACTACTTTTCTTATGGGCTTCAAAAATAAACTAATAAATGTGTGCGTATATTTCGGTGCCGCCAAACTTGCAACTTCGAAAAAAAGGGAAAACACTGTTTTTTTGAGTCTTCAAGCCCAATAAGAACCGCCCAATCTGTATCTGGATACCTGGATGCATCCCAGAAATACTATCTGGAGAATCAGCAGTACATGTACCTTTTGGTTCGATAGCTATGGAAAGTGGTCGATTTATAGATGATTTACCTATTGAACATTGACTGATTTTCTACCACTATGTTAGATTACCTAGAGGGTAGCGATTGGAAGTCGGTATTTTTATATTTTAGCTGGTTTAAGCTGTTGGTTGTAAGCCATTTAGGATGTCTAGGATAGACTTCCAAGTGGTGTTTTGGAGGGATACCTCTGGGCGCTTGCTGGATTCATTTTCTGTTATCACCGCCACCTAGGAGGATGATACAATGACTCTCCATGACTTTTTCTGGGCTTTTTAGAAACCACTAGTCAGTGTTGGAATGAGGACGGACACGTCCCAATTGATTGGGGCGGAGAGCTGTGTTTTGGGTATATAAGGTTAACAATTATGTAACCATACAAGAAAATAAGTAAAATTATGTGATATTTGCCAACATTTTAAATTCGCAAAATGATGAAGTCATGAAGGTTGCTGATGGTTAGGGATGGTTAGGATTGGGGTAACTATGCCAACATGGCGTTATCTTAGGTTGGTGATTTGTTTTGCATATAAATGATTGATCCTACATATGGCAGTTTTCCAGTCAAATGAGCCATTAATGATTAATGCCTGTCATAAAAAGCAACCCAAAAATTATACAGAAGTAATACATAGTAACACACCATAAGATACCGCCACTTTTGGGGTCTTTTCAGAAGTTGGTTTGTATATATATATATATCACCTATTTGATATACATTTATACACACATATACGAGGCTTGTGAATTGCTATAATTGCTATACTGTTCATGGATTTGTTTTTTTAATGATTTGCCAGTTATTTATAGGATGACCTGATTTATGATCATGCTTGCTAGTTGATTAACCAGGGTCATTACCCTGTGGTGTCATCAAATCTGCTAATAGAACAACAACTAAATTTAGTTTGATGATTTTCCCATTATATAGTTATATATTTATAATTTAAACAACAAAAACAACAAAAGCTCCGTTTCTAGTTCATTTCACAGCGTGCCATGATCAACAGAGGGTAACCCTCATTGTGAGATAAATCCCCAAACATATCCACTAACTTTATCGTTGTTTTTTTAGATGTGTATATATATATCTCTCTCTCTCTTTCTCCTAATTATATCCCCTAGAAGTGGAGCAGCTTCGCTGTTGATTTCGCAGGTCTGGGCCTCCGTCTTCCAAGGCCGAATGCGGGAACGGGAGCTGTGCCCAGGGGCCCAGTCAACTACAACAGTTGATGCACTAAAATCCCTAAACAATAGGAAGAAGTAAAATACAAGAAGGAACTACCCTCTGGTAATTTAACATAGCTATTGAAAATGGCCATTTATAGTGAGTTTTCCCATTAAAAATGGTGATTTTCCATAGTTATGTAAACGTTTACCAGAGGGTAACTAAAGAAACACATTCAGTCTACACTAGGCCCTGTTAGGACATCCAACCGGAATCATGCGGAGGTGACCTTTTTTTCTTGGTTGATGTACGGCATTCCAGTAGGGAAAACACCCCGGGAAATGTCAATGTACATTCCGGCAACATCGGTACCTGTTTAAAGTTTCTTGAAATTTAAACAAGACCAGATGGAAAAATCACACAATTTTACCGCATCGTTTTAAATATGAACTTCCGGATGTAATATGGCAGTTGCCACCGAAAATTTTCAAGATCCATGTTTTCCGGTGTAGAGCATCTGCCATGGTTTTCCAGACCTCAGAAGCAAAGCCATACACATTCCGACGCCAGGACCTACCATCGACTTTCAGTGGTTTGATCGCTTTATGGTGACTGCCAAGGCTGGAGCCGCCGGGTTTTCTATGGTTTTCTGGTTTTTCCATGTTTTTTCCAGGTGCCAACAAGGCTGGATACAATTTCCAACTACGTAGCTATTGAAAATGACCATTTACAGTGGATTTTCCCATGAAAAATGGTGATTTTCCATAGTTATGTTAGTTTACCAGAGGGTACAACATTCAACTCACCATTTGCCTGAAAAAAGGGGTCATTCCGCATTTCAGCGGGGTTCCTGGATAGTCCAAATTTCCATATACTAATCTCATCTCCCTAATATTAAACACCCCCCTTAAATGGTACCAATTATGGAAATTCCCTACTAAACCATTGTTTCTAGGTGATGTTTAATATTAGGGGGATGGGATTATATACTACGAATTGTTTTATAGGATTGCCAGAGGGTATATAATATTTTAAATAATATAATGCAAGATTATTGCGTAGATCACCAGATCAACAGCCCATTGAGACCAAAACTGAAGCTACGCCATTCCTAAAATGTAATGAGTGGTGAATATAGGTCGTTTGCCATATATGCATCATACTGTATCAAACTCCTATAAAAATGATATAGAGTAATTTGTTATAGAAAAAAACACATTCTACTATATATCCAATATAAGAAATGGCTGACTAACCTAGCCATAGCAGATTGAAACTCCACATTTTCCTTGCCATTTCATTATCATTTTTGCGGGTTGCGTTTCCACAAAAACAAAGAAAAACCCAGAACTTTGAATCGCGCGCTTGGCGCAGGATGGCAAGCAGATTGTGGATGTCACCGTGCGTCGCGCCCTTCCAGGCTGTGATGAGACCAGCGAGTCATGGAAGGGCAAGCCAATTGGGCTGCGGGCCTCACTTAGTACATGGGTGAAAAACACAGTTGTATCAGTGGAATATCCCCACCTATGGGATGAAATAGGGCCTTTTTTTTAGGGGAGGGGGGTTGGATATTATGGATAAGGATGATAAACCACGGATCCGAAGTAGAATTCACATGCACGTAAGAAGAACCAATAAGATTGGCAGGAAGAATTCTATGCTCATAGTTGTAGTTTACGTGTCTTTCTTTTGGGGGGGAGGGATCCTATAGATTTGTTGTTTCCCAAAAGAATCTTGAACATATAACTGGTAGACATGGTGTTGTCTCCAGCCGTGATGAATACTTCGACCGAAGTATGCTAAATTGAGTAGGGAACATGAGGTTTTGTTCAACATAGGCTGGAATCAGGTACCTTATTTGCATAGAAACCCAAATGATTAACATAGCTTTAAAAAAATGGCCCATTTATAGATGGTTTACCTACGTATTAAAAATGGTGACCTGGTGATTTTCCATGGGTATGTTAAATAACCAGATGGTAACTACCTCTGATTGTCACCAGATTGTATTTGCTGACTGGTTGGTGATGTTTTGAAATCCCCAATGTGATGTGCTAGACTCGGGGTAAGGTACCAGGTGTGGTAGGTGCATGGCTTGATGGTCTTGAGATGGGGCAAAAGAACCACCAAGCAATTTAAAACACTATCTATATAAATATGTAAAACTAACAGGTACTGCACACAAAACATTATGTGCGTATTTAATATCTAATGATTATTACGAGGGTTTAGATACAAATGTGTAGACATATCATAACGTCCATCACACGTGTACTGTATACATGTGTGTATCCAATGTTTCAACATACTATGTATAAAAAGTTTGCGATGTTTGTGTCAGATCATCTAGTGTCATTGACTTTAGGAACCATTCCAGTTTGGTACTTTCAATATCAGCCAGTGACTAAACTGTGAGGTTCTGCCCTGGGATCATCAAGCATGTTGTGGAAGCTGTTGGGTTAGGATGCCAGTATTTCCAGTTGTATGTTTCATCAGTTTCCGTTCAAGGTAAATAAGTTCCAATACGTTCCAACCTCCCAAATGGCGATAGAGAGAGACAGCGAGAGAGAGAGAGAGAGGTTCCAGATATGTACCATAGTATTTTCAAACATGTTGAACAAAATCTCTTCTACAAACAAGTTCACTGACCATTTTTTTTTTCAGGTGATGGTTAACTGACTCCCCCAAAACTGGTTGGACCATCTGGATGGCTACGTTGCTGCTGACTACTCGGTTGCCATCTAAATGCCATACAAATGGACATATAATATAGAATGGAGAGGGCGATGGAGAGAGAGATAATTATATATATATATATATATTGATATTTTTATATAACATACATATATAATCATATATATATATTATATGTATGTGTATTTATTTCATGTTTACTGTATATACTAACCAGCTAAAGACAGGAACAGCATTTTTGTTGCATGGCATCCCGGCCGAAGGCAGCCTGCCTTTGTGCCTTGGCCAGCGCCAGGCACCAATCGCACGCAGTTCCGCCCGAGCGAGTTCACCCAGCTGGACATCAAGATGGGTGGTCGCAATCAGATCCGCCGCCGCGGTATCTGAGCTGCACTGCAAAAAAAGCCACGAAAAATTTGAACGGTGGCTGCCAAGCCAGGAATAGCTGTGTTGGTTTATAACATTACAACTCCAATAACAATGATATATGATACATAGTTTTAACTGTAGTTAATGGTGTTTATAAAAACCAACTAAACCAACTCATAACTGGAGGGCCCACATTGTACATATACCAATAGGAAATCCACTACTCAGGGAATCTATAGGAAATACGATTTTTTGCTGGGCTTCCTTAACTCAAGCAAATCCAAGTTATGTTCGATACATACAAGCGTAATAATGAGAATAGTGAAACAATACCATATCAATGTGTATATATATACATATCATAAATATCACAAATATCACAAATCACATCAAATAGCTACTCATACCCACATTGTCCCATCGTACCGAATCGTACCTCACTTTTTGTTTCATGTTAGCTACATGGTTCGGCCATGGTTACCGTCAAGTGGTTGGAAGTGATTCAATTGCGTGTGTATTTGGTTTCTGGGTACCTAACAGCCATGAGAATTTCATGAGCAACACCGGGATAACTGGACTTTCTTACATTTTGTTTCATAGATTCATATCATACCTTGGGGTAAGGCGTTTACAGATAGATGTGGATAGGAAAATGATCTAGAAACGGTGGCTTTGCCAAGTGACCGGCCCGCTGGGGCGATGGTAAATCATCGGGCAGTGGCCGGTCGTAGCCTGAGGGTGTGAATACTTTATATACACATATGTATATATATATATATGTGTGTGTGCATATATCTACATATATATATATATTGTAATGCCAACATCGGATTAATCAACCCCCCCCCTGGTAGGTAGGGGGGTACCTTCTGGCTAGTTTCTTGACCATCCCTTAATAATGAGCAACTCTGAACCATAAAAATTTGGATATGGCTTACGTCAATTAGATCTTAATAGAATTCTATTGGATTTGTTTAAATCTCACGGATCAGAAAGGTGGTTGATTAATCAGGGGCAAACCCTGGTTATTACTAATGGGGGACATGGGCTCATGGGGGGGTACCCTTTGGGAGCTATCCAAACTGGTGATTTTTATAAAGATTTTAATTAGAAATCGACCATTTGGGGAATAGTCGTTTTTTGAAATTTTCAATGATCAACTTAAACCTTAAGTATAACAATAATGATTAAAAAAATGGTAAAAACAAATTGGAAATAAATAGAATTGGAAATAAAAATTGTTGGATAAAAAATTGATCCCAGCACTGGTGGTTTTTTAATCGGGGGGGTTTATTAATCCTGGGGGACCACCTTTTTTTAAATTACATTTTCTTTTTTGGGCAGAGGGGGTTGATTAATACTGCGGGGATTATTAATCCTAACTTGGCATTATATAACAAACACATATCTTCTATTATCCACAGGATAGCAACGTCTTTCTTGCTTCCTGAAGATTACTACGGACCTTGGTCCCCAGTCTGGGCCCCAAAGGTTGACCCAGCTAAACCCGTTGCTGCCCATTTATAGATGATGTTCCCAGCTAGAAACCTCCATTTGTGGTTGGGATTTTCCATGGCTATGTTAGTCATAACCAGATGGTATATATATATATATATGTATACTGTGTATATATATATATAATATTATATCACTATAATAAAGATTGCTGGTATGATTATATATATATAAATCACTATAATATATGATGATTATATAATAACTTTTTGTGTTTCGTACAAACCCAGCGAAATGAAACGCAGCCACATTGTTTATCATGGACACATCATGTAAATTCTCCCTGTGTTGATGCTTTCTTAATCTTAGTTCTGGCTGGTGAGATCATGCCAATTCAATTTGTCATGCTTCACCACCCTGTTTTTCGGATTCCCCTCCCCCAAATAGACATGTAGACCCTGCCAAATAGGGGGTTGGAAGATTAGTTTCCACTATATAAACATAACCTATTTTCTGGGCCTATGTTAATTGGGGGGAAGGACCAGGATGATTCCCAATCTATCAGGCTTGAATCCAATCTTTAAGAGTTGAGTCGACCAATGTTTGGTTCAACCATTTCCCCCCGAAAAGGAAGTTATGGTCAGATCACCTAAACCATCTTACACGCTTGAATTCCCATGATTTGTTGGGTCATCTTGGGTCACATCTTACCAAGAAATACAAAAAAATGGTTCGTTGAAACCACCATTAGTTATATAACCTTAGTTTTAGGAGTTATTTCATCCCATTTATAACTGTTGGTTGGGCCGTAGCTTTAGATCGCTCAACCTCTGAGGTCAAGAGCTCTTCGCAGCAGATGGGGTGAAGGTTGGAGTTGGCGCACGCTGCTTGGACCCTGATGGCGTTCCATCACCGCGATGAATCTTTGTAGGACTACAATGGACTATAGATTTATATAGCAACTAGATCCATGTTTTTTGTGTACATAAATAGTCAAATAGTTGTATAAATATAATAACTATAATATTTATATATATATATATACATATTACAATGCATTTGCATGTGTAATGTACATATGCGATATGTGACACGTGTAATATTTGTACATAGATCGATATGATGCACGTATAGCTATCATCTCAGTTGATCTCCATATGGGTTATCATTGGGGTGTGACAAGGTTGTAAACCCTGGAAAGGGGTCAGCGATGGCTTAGTAATATGAAATTTGGCAAGGTCATTGAATCAAAGATATATAAATCGTCCGAAAAGAACGGGGGGGTAAGTCTAGATTCTAGATTTCTTTGTGATTTGCATCAGACTTGGGTGTGGCCCTAGACATCAGGGATATACCCTCCAGTATTGCCAACTGCTTACTTTGGGGCTTGGGATGATCCTGCCAGGCGAAATCCACAAGGTTTGCCAGCTTGGCTACCCACGTCTGGGCGGAACGGTTTCATCCAATCCCCCAATCATCATGGAGCCAATGTGGAACTTTCAATCTTCGCCGTTTGTGATTTTGGATCATCCCCATGTCCCCCCCAAAAAAATATGCAACAGCCAAGTTTTCAGGGCGGGTTGCTGGGATATTATCTGAACTTTATCACATGGATGTAAACAGTCAGTAAGGGGGGTATCCCCAGGAGATATCGCAACGCATATCCGAGGCATATCATTCATCGAAACTGCAAGTTTATTGTTAGAGCAGTGTTTGTACTCAAGAAATGATCACAAACAAACATATCTAATGTTGCGCCAATCATAAATATGTTTAATCATTATTACACTTAAATCATAGGATAATGTAATATTTAGAATGTGAGTAATTAATACTCATTGTGTTAATGATCATAAAACTAACTCATCAAAACCAATACAATTATATTTAAGTTTATTAAACATAGTAGCAGTAAACATATTATACATACTTTGTTATGGATTGAACAAAGTAAACACACGTAAATAATATTAATTAGAATGTATTTAAATCATAGTAGCAGTGATAATTGGTCCTTTTTTTTTCTCGTAAGGCCGGTGTGTTTCGCTCAAGCTGATGGCTCCACCTCCAGAGGTGCTGTGAATCCACCTCGCCTGCATCATACACCGGTGCTTGAGTTCGTGATGGCGTCTTGGTTGGTACCAGTTGGTGTTTTTTTGGGGGGGTATATGATGAGATAATAATGGATAATGTTAGTAAAGCAAACATAAACACACTATATATATCTATAATGTTGATTCTTTATACCAGCTGTTTATGGTAAATTTGGAGACTGTTCACTGCTGTTTCTCTTCCCATTAGAATGGTATGATCCCTGATTTACATCACCAAATAGATCCAAGAAACAACAATGAAAAACATAAATGCCGCGAATTCACTATGGTTGTTGATGAGGTTGGTTGGGAAGCCACATGGTTCACGACCAATTGGTACTTCACTGTAAGTACATTGTACTTACATGATGGCATACGTGATATGCCACGCCGGCTCTGAAACATGGTTCCCAAAATGACATCACTGGGCAAGGGGTGTGGTGCATTGCTTGCCTGCTCGCTAAATGGCGTACCTTCTCTTTTGGAGGAGTTGAGTACGGTGAGTCGTTTAAAGCTGATTGTACTTGACCCGTTCTCGCATCCACAACTCTCGAGTTGCACGCAGCCCGTGTAGAGTGACTCAAGATCAGAAGGAGTTTCCTTGTTTTCCCAAGATGCAGCCTTCGGCCAAGGCCAAGGCTTTAATAAAGATCTATTTGCTGCTGCGCTCTTTGTTTGCGGGGCTCCCCAAGTGTAAATCCGTTTATACCGCCCCACTAGAACTATATTTATATACTACTCACAATCTATTAACCATTAGTTGAGTTAGTTCCAAACCAATTTCGCAACTTGGCCATCGTTTTTAAGGGCTCCCACCTTGTGGTCAGCCCTTCCACAGTCACCCGTGTCACCTGGCCCAGGTGGAGAGCGAATCGATTTCTTTCATGGTGCACGCGGCCCATGCGGGTGCCGAGTTCCCGGATGACTTCGACCAGCAGGCCATGATGCCATGATCGAACGAGGGAAAAGCTGCAGAGAAACCTATTGTTTCATGGGTTGTTACAGCATGAGTTCTTGCAGTTGTCCTATAGATCCTTTAGATGCCAGACATGGGTATGAATTTTGATCAGAAACACCCATAATGGATGGTTTCATATAAACCCAGATTTCACTTGCCAATTGACTGCATCGTCAGGGCATAGAAGCAGTAGCACCAGCAGCATCCTCAAGTCAGTTGTTTATTTTGAGAGTATTACGGTTGCAGTGATCATCATCCACCGCATCAGAATTCTCATGACAGTAGTGGTGACAACCATCATTGATTACCCTCTAGTAAACTAACACAACTATGGAAAATCACCATGTTTAATGGGTAAATCCACTATAAATGGCCATTTTCAATAGCCATGTTTGTTTACCAGAGGGTATGTTCATCGTCAATGCTACGTGGTGTTTCGCGCATTGGATCCCGAGTGTCATGGGTAGTCAGCCATTAAAAAAGCCCCTCAAAGACGACCCCCTCAATGATAGATGATTAATAAACCCTTTTAAAATAGGTGGTAGTTGATAGACACTCACTGTATATTCACATATATATATATATATATATCCCATCATATCGCCATTTATGGCTGATTTTAAATCCATCAGTTGCCCAAAATGTTTACAATGCCCATCTGGTTTGTGGTTTGGAACATGTTTTTTTCCATTATATGGGATGTCATCCTTCCCATTTGACGAACTCCATCATTTTTCAAGATGGTTAAAACATGTTAAAACCACCAACCAGCCATTGTTTCAATCCCATTATGACCATTACCCTCTGGTAAACTAACATAACTATGGAAAATCACCATTTTTCATGGGAAAATCCACTATAAATGGCCATTTTCAATAGCTATGTTAGTCATTACCAGAGTGTACATGCAGTCCATGAGTTTTCACATTGGCACATCACCTTTCGAGGTGAAAAACACACACCTCGATTGGGTCAACTTGGACATGGTGGACCCCAAAAAGTCCCTCAGTCGCCGCATCGGATCGCGTGGACCGTGGGAGATCAACGAAGCCAAGAAGTTTTCAAGTTCGATAATACACATTACCCTCTGGTAAACATACAAAAAACATCAAAAAACTATGGAAAATCACCATGTTTAATAGGTAAATCAACTAGAAATGGTCCATGTTCAATAGCAAACTGTTTGTTTACCGGAGGGTAACAACAGTAAACATGTGTTCCAGACAAGATCGGCTGCAAGCTTCACAATTCGTTTGACTCGCATTTCCTGTTTTTTTTCTGAAAGGTAGACTTTGCTCTCCAAGGCGCCATAGGTTTGATAGATGAGGTCAACACCCTGCAGGAAAGCCCTATTTTTGTAGTAAGAAAATCATTTTCCTGTAGGCGTTCCCTCACCCAAATCCATTGATAAGATGTAGAGTATATATGTGAATAATTGTTAATAGATGCAAGGTAGTTAGGTAGGTAGACAGGCAGATAGAGATATAGACAGATAGATAAATAGACATAAGACAGACAGACAGAGAGACAGACAGACAGATACACATAGATAGATCGAGATACGTATATCCTGATTTAGTGGTAAATGATTACCGGTGACTGATATACAGAATTTCTTGCAGCTCGTGCAACTCCACTTCTAAGCGGCGCCCTGGCTGAGGAACGGCTTCAAGGGCATCTTGCCCCAGATTTGGCGCGTGCAACCACGTACACCCGAAGTGGAGGCGGGCTACCGGTGGCTGGCGGCCATCTTCATCGTGATGTGGTGCTTATGTGTTTAACGAGCAATAATGATACTGATTGGGTTGCAAATGTAATAATCACAGATAAATAGACTAGAGTCAGAATAGATTACTGTAGATTAGATAAAAGTATATTATAGATAGATAGATCAGATAGATATAGATAGATAAGAGAGAGTGAGAGAGAGAGAGAGATAGATGGATGGATCGATAGATAGTTATATAAATTGGTAGATAGGTAGGTAGGTAGATAGATACGTGTGCACACTTGGAAGTGCATTCATTTTTTAGCTGGCAAGTACACTGCTTAGCCCACGACCCATCGTGATTTGATGGATGAGTTTTCCATCACAGTCTGCAAAAACGCAAGATGAATGCAATGCGGTTAAAGCAAGAATAAACCATCCCCCAAATCATCATTTTTATAGGTGGTATAAACATGTATAAACCATTCCCAGTCATAGGTAGTTTTTCCCAGCCGGAAACAAGCACGGAATTCCATAGTTTGAGTTACCCAGCCGGGTGGCATGTACTTGGGGGAACCTTGGATGTGCGCTTTAGTGACTACTTGTGTTGCCGTTGGATGGGGATATCTTTAAAGAACCTAACCAACCATTTTTGGGCTTTACATCTAAGATTGGCCAAAGTCATTCATTCCAATCATGCCTTTGGTTTTCCTTACAGTATAGAATATTAGTGTAATTTAAGAGTCAAATCATTTCAAATGATGATTTTTGTTTATAGGTTTTCTCTGGTTGGTGGTTTCAAACATGTTTTTTCCATTTAATATGTGGGATGTCATCCTTCCCATTTGACGAACTCATATTTTTCAAGATGGGCACATTGCACCACCAATCATAGAATTGGATGATGGGAAAATTTACAGGAAACCCCTATATTTGATGGTAAAAACCATGGTTTCCTGTAGATTTTCCCTTAAACCAATCCATTGAACCAAGCAGTTCATTCGTGTCCTCAAAATCTCTTTACGCCGGTTACAGGCCATGCTCATTGCTCCCAGCAAGAAAGCCATGGCAGTCTGCACCTCCATGGAGTGAGCGGCAGCATTTTAAGTGCGATCCAACAGCGGTCAGAGAAAGTGGACTTGAATTTGCTTCGAACCATCAAATCTGGTGATGTTAACCATCAAACATGGTGATTTTTGAGTGGTTTAAAAAGGGATTTAACTTATTTAACTATCAAACATGGTGATTCTAAGTGAATTCTAAGTGATCCTAGCAGGATTTTAGTGGGATTTTAAACATATACAATGTTGGTTTCAAGATGCGTTCATATTCATGAGTAACGGACATATGGTACCAAACTAACAACATCTGCATACGGTATCTAACATGAGCCGTGATTAACCCTCCGTTGGGCATTTGTGTGTGTGTGTGGTATGCTTTTTGCCACTCGAAACAATAGTAGATTGGAACAATTCGAACTAGGATTTATAGTGTAATTATGTATATAATATTACCATGATTTTGACAGTTTGACCACCATTTGCAGAGAAACAGTTCAGGTTTAAAGATGAACATTGGATCAGATACATGTTCGTTTTTTTTTATGACTTGCCATGGATGGATGTAGATAGATGTAGATGGATAATTCGGATCACGAACCTCAGTAGACTCAGTAGACCTTCATGACATTATGTTTTTCTGGATTTCTTCCGATTTGGATTACCACATAAAGCTGGTGAATCCGCCAACTGGGTTTTCCTAAAGCAATTTAGGAAGTGGGGGGCCCACTTCCTGTAGCTTCAGCGGATGATTTGACCAAGGCAAACCAAGCCTCGTCTTAAAGTCGGCTGTTGGATTCAAGTCGGATCAGAGCACTACAGTCGCAGCCAGTTCTAGCCCGGAGACTTCAAGTCCTGGCGTGTCGGAAAAGGAGGGGGAACCATTAAAATGCTTAAAATGTTTTAAAATGCCAGGTCTTATGGAACATTCTATTGGACAATAGTTGAAATCATGGTGATCATCACCATGAGATTTGGGTCGCCAGTTTTTTTTCAGGCGTTGTTCAGGAGCCAGGAATTCAACCATGTGACCAGATCCGAGATGTCCAGGACGGTTCTGGGTAGGCTATGTATCACTTTGTTGGAAAATGGGGCTTTAAACTTTAAACAACCGTATTTCTAGCATTCAAGTTGCCATATCCACTCATCATGGCAGTTATGGCCCTTTACCAGTTAAGATTTGTAAGTCACCCTATTTATGGAATGACAACACCATTGAACCATTTATAGCCAGAATCATATTTTTGGTCTAGGGTTTTAACATTCAATGGATTGGTTTAAGGTAAAAATAACAGGAAACACCCATATTTGTTATAGGAACATCTATGGTTTCCTGTAGGTTTTTCCATGTTTTTCCTTAAGCCAATCCATTGAAACATGCTTGAACTGTATGATTTGCCCCATTGGACAACATCCATATCATCTCAGCACTGCAAGCCCGCAAGCCCGCAAGCCCGCAAGCCCTGGCCCTTGGGGGCGTCCACAAAGGAGCGGGTAGGTAATCATAATATGAAATAATCATGTGATTATGGGGATATGTGTATATATATATATATACAATTATACATACATATATATATATATATATATTGTGTATGTAAGATACGCCCCGATAGGATCTGATAGGATCAATTCAGGTGAGTGGGATATGATATATGCTCAAAACTGACTTGGAATTCCAATGTCAGCATATTTCTTGGCATATTTCTTATTTCTGACATATAGGTGACACTAGCCTTAGTTTTTTTGAATCAAGAAGTATCTGGTTGGTGGTTTCAAACATTTGTTGTTTACCATAATATATGGGATAATCCTTCCCATTGACTAATATTTCCCATCAGCCACACTAGGCTAGTCTCCCAGAACCTCACAGCGTCACCGGAAGGGGAAAACTGGGAGGCACCAATCCCCAGCCATGGCCCAAATCAATTCAGGTCAGTGAATTACTATAACTTATTGAGATAGTTATATATATATACACTATACATGCATATATATATATATATATATGTATAATCTATTATTATATATATATACATATATATATATATATATGTGTGTGTGTGTTTGTATCCCATTATTACCCCATTAGATGGCCATCAAATAAAAGTCATCGGCACATGGAGACCCTGACGAAACGAACGATTTCGGCCAAGCTGGATTCGAAACTTGTTTTTCGCATCTACAGACGATGCCAGAGGGACATAAACCTATTTTTTTTTGGAGGGCGTGGGTACCTCCAAAAAGTTGGTTTATTACTAATGCTTAATTTGATGCCCCAAAAAATAATCTTACAGGACAGGAACCGAAATTACTCACAGCTTGACATCAATTACCCTCTGGTAAACTAACATAGCTATTGAAAATGGTCATTTACAGTTGATTTACTTATTAAAAAATGTGATTTTCGATAATTTTGTGTATGTTTACCAGAGGGTATCCATATCACAGGGAGGGCTTGCACCTTGCGACATCCGCGCCATTTGCCATCGTCATCGCACACGTCTTCAAGAGATTGAGCCTCGGGACACGGCCCTTGCGTTGGACAAAAACATGTTGGTTCAGGAACAGAAATAGGAAATTTGACAAACGAATCCGGTGGTTGGTTTCAGGCGTTTCTTGTTTTATTCTTGTGTTATCCCTTTCTTTATTTTCTGTTTGGTGCTTTGGAACACGGCTTTTATGACTTTCCATTTAGTTAGGAAATGTTGGGAATAATCGTCCCAACTGGCTATTTTTCAGAGGGGTAGGTCAACCACCAGTTTTATTTGGGGTCATGAGTCATGATCCCAACCGATGTTTCGAGTATTTGTGGTTTTGTGCGATGGATTGAAGACACCAACGGTCGGACCCAAGCTCGGAGCTACAACTGGTTGATCCGAGGTGGCCATATCAAACATCAGTACTGGCAACCAATATAAACCACCAATATTTTTGATGGCTTTTTACCACCTTGTAGCATTTTGGAACATGTATGGTAAGTTTTGGGATGCTTTACCATGCTTTTCCAAGATACCGTGGACCGAGGGCACAACAGACAGGCAGCTGGAGATGCAGCGGTCAGCGGAGAGCAGAGCCCAAATCGAAAAAAAATGCGGCGGAAACAACGAATCCGAAAATGGTCATAGTTCACATATATAGATATAGGATCCATGTATGGTATATACGCTAACACTTGGGGTATATTGATGGGATCCATGTTACCATTAATATAGCATACATGGATCCTATGGCATATGGGATATAGATATACATACTTCTGGGTAAATTATAACGACCTGATTATCTGATTGCGGCCTCATTGGAATGATGGTTCGTAGGCGTAACTATCCCAAAATAGTCTTATTTCAAGTCAGTGAATAGTTATAGAGTTAGAGTCCTAGAGTTTACCCAGATAATTAGTGGTTGGTGGTTTCAAATATGTTTTATTATCCATAAGATATGGGATAATCCTTCCCATTGACTTTCATATTTTTCAAGAAGGTTAAAACATGTTAAAACCACCAACCAGGATTTTATCCATTCTGAATATACATATCATATATATATATATCATATATATATATACACCCTCGGTAAAGATTCCCAGATATCACATGCCTTACGTTTGATTAGTGGCCCCGCGTCCTGGTGATTTCAACGGTGGTGCAACGAACCCAAGGAACCCCCCTGTAGCCCCTTTGGCCACTGGATCTCCTTTGCAAATGTTCAAACATTTGCACACTGAAAGAATGTCGTAAAAGCGAAGAAATGTCAAAATTCCCAACATCCGGAAATCAGTGAAAATGTGCCAACGAAAATCTGGCTTCCGATCTGGTGACAGGAAAGTGGCCCCAGAAGCTTTGGTGATTTGGATTGTTTAGATCGGTCTGGGCCTCATCAAAGCACCCGTTTTGGACGGCTGGAACATCTCTGCGGATTCTGCAGCGATTTTTTTGTCAGGTGGAGCTTGCTGCCAAACACGTACGATTGTTTTCGAACATAAAATGTCAACCCCGGATTAATAAACCATAGTTGCCATAGTTTATTCATTAGGGGGTACTTCCCCAATAGTCATAATCTGATACTTAAACGCCACCCCCCCAATTAAACAACATAAAGGGTTTATTAATCCAGGGTTGATTTTAATAACAACCAAGGTGGGAACTTTTTTCCAATCTGAAGAAATCTGACGGACAAGTGGAGTGAGGCGAATTGTGTGCAACTGGCTGTTCATGAACAAGCCCAATGTGACACACGTGTATCAGGCCATACCGCAGATGGGGCTTGGAAATGAGGGATGATGATCCCCATCAATAACATGTACACATGACATGATGTCTATATTTCTTTAAAATAATATGCAATCACACACACATATATTATATACACATTATTTTTGGATATGGCATTTATATAGGCATAAATAGTTTCAGGCGGGGTTGGAAAGCCACCAACTCGAACATGTTTTTTTTTTGGAGGGTTATTTTTGGGGGGAATTATGTTTTTCCGTTTTGGGCATTTTTTTTGACTTCTGTTTCCCTGCTTCTTTGCTTTTCTGCTTTTCCCTGCTTGTTTGCTTTTATAGTTCTTTGCTTCTCTGCTTCTCCACTTTTCTGCTTCTTTGCTTCTTTGCTTCTCCACCGTGCTGCCTCTTTGCTTCTCCGCTTTTCTGCTTTTCCCTGGTTTTCTGCTTTTCCAGCTTCTTTGCTTCTCTGCTTTCTGCTTTTCCATGCTTTTCTGCTTTTCCAGCTTCTCTGCTTACCTGCTTTTCTGCTTCTCTGCTGTTTCCCCTTTTTTTGTTGTTTCTCATACTGCAGATAATCCTTAAGAAACATCATGCAAATAAACCCTAAATCAACCATAAATAAACCCCAAACCAACCAAAGAAACACTAAAGCAACTCTAAGTAAACCCTAAACACTCCCTAAATAAGTTTGAAACTAATCCTAAATAAACCTTGCACCAGCCCTAAATAGATCTTAAACCAGACCTAAATAAATCTTAGGTCTTAAACCAACGCTAAACACACCTTAAGCCAATCCTGAATAGGTCCTACACCAACTCTAGATAGATCCTAAACCAAGCATGGATAAACCCTAGGCCCTAAACACACCCTAAACCAGCCCCAAATAGATGCTCACCCAGGCCTAAATAAACCGTAAAAGAACCCTAAATATATTTAAACCAGACCTAAATAGATCCTAAACCAACCCCCAACAAACCTTAAACCAACCCTCAACAAACATTAAACCAACCCTAAATAGGTGCTAACCAACCATAAATAGGTCTTAAACCAAGCCTAAATAAAACCTAACAAACCCTAAAAAGATCCTAAACTAACCCAAGAAGCTAGATAAAGCCTAACTCCAAAACCAACCCTCAAAAAAACTTAAACAAACAAAACCCCTAAACTAACCCAAAAACCAACCCTAAATGAACCCTAGTTGCAAACTACCATGTTACATGAACAGTTTGAACTCAAAAATGCTGCAACTACCGTTGAAACAGCAGCTTCCAGCTCCAAAATGTTGCAAATTCTATGGAAAATGAGAGGTTTCAACTCCACAATGTTGCAAAGACAGTTGAAATGGCAGTTTCCAACTCCAAAATGCTGCAACTAGAAAGGAAAACATGCAGAAAAAACATGAAAAATCGGATCCAAAAAAAAAACGAAATAAAAAAAAAGATAATTCCCACAACATGTCCGGACCTTTTTTTTATTTGGGATGGCGGCTGGGGATACATAAAATTCCCCAAAGTTACGTTCAAACCCCAAGAATCGCCAGCACTTTCATTGTACCCTCCGGTGTTATCAAGCATGACCATTGGAAATCCCTAGGGTTGCAGGTTTTATAGCTGGGAAAATCAACGAACTAAATGGTAGATTTTCCATTGCCATGTTTGATTGCCGGAGGGTACTAGCATTTTCTGAAGGTAATTTGATGTAATTTGATGTTTCCCACTGGCCAATCAACCATTTTGGCGACATGTTGGGAATAGTTTGGATAAGTTTACCCTATCAGGGTATGTTCGGCTGTTTTCAGTGAATAGGGCACGTGGACCACTTAAATACACGTGAAAATCAAAAGATTGCAGGAAAGAAGGCTTTCCGATCTGACAGGTATTTCCCAATATCGGCAGGCGTACCTCCAACTCATTCAATCTACTGGGGGCCATTGCCACACACACACACATATATATATACACTTGTTTTCCTGCCTTGGGTTGGGGGTACTCCGCAACATTGGGACGCACAGGACATACATATACAATTATACACACATATACATATTATAGTTACATTTAGTTACATATATGCATGTACACATAGCTATACATCCATCTCCAAGATATCCGCCACGTCCCAAACATGGGATGAGGATCATTACATCATCCGCGAAAGCTGTTGATATCATATCCCATGTTACATTTTTCTATGTAGTTATACAACCTAAAACATGGGATATGATATATAAATATATAATAATATATATATATATATATATAACATATTTTTCTATATGATGCTTATACAACCTAAAACATTGTTTTTGTTGTTCACCCATAAGCATCAGCTGATCATCAGCCGTCGTTCTCAATGGCAGGTGTTGGTGAGCCCGACTTTTTTGTACGTCATCATGGAGCACTTGGATGGCCCCGATCTCTCGGATTGGATGCTGTCAGAGGAGGCGCTGTGATAGGTTTATCATGTAGATACATAGGATCATAGGATATTTCATATACAGTAAAACAGTATATATATATATATAAATAAATATAATATAAATAGATACAGATATAGCTAGCGGATAGCAATCACCATAATTTTTGTTTGTTGAAGCATGACATTTTGGCAGGTTTAACGGTTTAACCAGCCAAAATTGGTCAAGATGCTGGGTGGAATACTGAGCTTTGTTGGGCATTTCGTATACCCATGGGAATTTCTAGAATTACCCTCTGGTAATTTAACATAACTATGGAAAATCACAATTTTTAATGGGAAAATCCACTATAAATGGCCGTTTTCCATAGCTATGTTAAATTACCAGAGGGTATATACTAAGCCCCGACAGGTTGATGCCACAAAGTTAGAAACCTGGAAAATCACTTGGGAAAACATTGAAAACATCGGACTCTCATCCTCATTGCTGCCATCAAAAGGCCCAGCACATTTTGTACACCCAGATGGGAAATAGAAAACCGAGGGTTGTTGTGTATAGGTTGTTGTGCAAATAAATATGTGGTTTGATCATATTTTCTCTGCACAACCTTTTCGGCGTACACGAGACGTGGACAGGGCCAAGGGAGGAGCGAATTGTCAGCTATGAGGCGCGATGATGAGCCTCGTGGACCTTTTCTTTGTGTAGCAACTCCCAAAAAAGATGGAGAAGACATGACAAGACCATGGATACTTTAATCCTAAAGTGTATATTTAGTCTTTATTTAGTATTTACTGCTAATCACTCTTGTACTTGTTTTTTCAGGGGGTTGTGATCGTGTCAAAAAAAATATAATATGTATGTATATTATATATTTATATGCATATACATATATATATATAGATATAGATAGATATAGATAGGTAGATAGAAATATAACGTATACTATATTTGTAGGTCACAGTTCGCTCTTCAGGATATTTTTGGATGGTGGTTGAGCCAGCTATGCCCCAATTTGGGCCGGGCTGAGTCGAGGCAATTTTGGCCGCAGAGTTATCTTGATTCAAGAGCTATGTGGGCCAGGTTTCTGTAGAGTACAGGCGGACATGATCATATACATATATCCATGTAGACATTTGTGTACACATTTGCAGTTGCATATGCATTACATATGCA
>Ga0126342_10003272_pt1 | contig 26606 bp, 22 predicted proteins | sample Cyp1metagenome_FD_92528 | JGI IMG/M metagenome (GOLD analysis project Ga0126342, IMG submission 92528) | Coral microbial communities from Lord Howe Island, Old Settlement Bay, Australia - Cyphastrea 1 metagenome | ecosystem: Host-associated > Invertebrates > Cnidaria > Coral ...
TGATACTTGTTGTAGTTCTTTCATGTTCTTTCTTTGTGTTTAGTGTGCATGTTTGTTTGGCCAAATGTTGAGCATTTGGTGTGTGGCGAGGATGATTGCAAGAGTTGTTCGGACTAGAGTTTCTGAGGGTAGCCAATGACGCGATACCACTTACACTCGTGACTGAGCCTTTCACTGTTCAATCTGTTGAAGTTGTGATTTGGTGATACTGGTTGTAGTTCTTTCATGTTCTTTTTTTTGTGTTTAGTGTGCATGTTTGTTTGGCCCGATGTTGAGCATTTGGTGTGTGGCGAGGATGATTGCAAGAGTTTTCCAGCCAGTGATGTGATGTTGATTTATCTTTTTTTTTGCGTTCTTGTGTGTTTGTGCTTTCACGTCCTTGATCATATTGGCGTGTTCGCCTGTGAATGTTGAGAAGAGACAAGGACTAAAATGTTGCTTGGGACCTATATAGATCCTGTAGAATCCTGTAGATTGCCTTTGCCTGCTGATGACTTTGTCTTCTCCATTGCTTTAGCCATTGAGGTGTTTTTGTGACGTGTGTTTTCTGTTTTTTAAGTTTTGCTACTCTGATTGCCAAATAGTTGTCACTTGGATTGATACTGCGGTTAGTGTTGCCATGTGTTGCCATGCCATTTGCCAGGCTGAAAACCATGGAATCCCTGAAGCAACTGTACAGCCTAGCCATGGATGCGTACTTGGGCTGCAGTGTAATTCACGGGGTGACTGAGCCCTGGGCTGCTTTGAAAATCTACAGGATTCCCCTACGATCCCCTACGTATAATTACTACTTGTAGTAGGAACATATTTAAAAAAAAAAAAGATAAACCATTAAAAACCATTGTTTCCTGTAGATTTTCCCTCAAACCAATCTAGCGGTAATGCGTCAGGCCGCTCTTCGTGCCTCCAGGCATCACAATTTGCGCACTGAGACGCACACGGACACAGAGCCCCGCTTCAACGAACGCTCGAAACCGAGCTGCAGGTTTGGTCGTAGATCAGGAGTGTATTATGGTTGATATGGTTGTTGTCCAGCACAGAAATCGATATATATATATATACATACATACAACATATATATGTATGTATGTATGTATGTATGTATGTATGTATGTATATATATACATACAACATATTATGTATATATATACATATATATATACATATATACATATATATACATATATATACATATATATATATATACATATATGTATATATACATATATACATACATACATATATATATATATATATGTGTGTGTGTGTTTGTGTTCCACAAGAAATGCACGAAAAGCACATCAGGTCATTCATTGTCATTAAACTTGCATAAACTTGGCACGTGTCAATCACGTTTGATATTTTAAGTTTAATTCTTCTGTCTTTTGAGCAGTGCAGCGCCGCAGACCAAGGCTTGGTTCTCTCCTTGAAGGACTGCCCGGCGTGCCTGGTGCTTGACGATGAGCTGAACATCCTTCCGCTGTCGAAACATGCCCAGGTTGAAAGCTTAGAGAGGTCAAACAGGCGGCATATCGTGGAAGTTTGCTGAAAATGTGATGAAAATCAGTTCTGAATAGTTTTGATCCAAAGCCAAGCACCTCAGATGGGAGCATGACGACCCCTGCAGTGGAGACAATTTTGATAGTACAGTACCGGGTAAATCAGAACAATTTCGATCACATTTTGTGATGGCTCGAATTACATCTCCTCAGGCAGTCCGGCCTATGGAGGTTCGCATCCGCAGCTGTCTATTTGATGCTGACAAACAGAAATTGCAATTCAACAGGAACAGAGCACTTTTCAGAATCATCCCAAGAAGTGTCATATGTGAATATGTGATAGTGAGAATAATATATGATAATATTATATAATTATATAATAACTGTATATTTTTGTATATGTTTGTTGCGTAAATCGTAAATCACCTGTTTCTTGATGGTGAATCTCTTGATTTTCATATGTTGTTTGCTTTTCGATGGTGAGATTCGTGTTTTCTGGTGGTGAAATCACTCATTTGTGCATAAATCACCATTCAAATAATCATTCTTGAGTCAACTAACAATGGTTAAGTATGTTAATCACCATGTTTGATCACGTTTGGCAAAACATATCTGTAAGGCGACTTGGTCCTCCAGTCTTCATCACCAGGTTGATGAAGACGTCGATGCTGGGGAGCGGCCAAAGACGGCAAATGAGAGGCATCAGCTGTAGCTGAGAAAATCAACCCCCGCAATGGCCCATGGCACAATGGGAAAAACCATGGGACAACCATGGGACCAAATCCAGTATTTTAAACCATGGGGTTTTGGACTAATGTTGCAATACGAATGGAAAACCAGTTGTGTGTGTCATTTGGTTGGTCTTTTCAACGGACATCCAACTAGAACAGCAACCAGGTTTAACCAAGACGTTGGGAAAAGCGAACTATGAATAGATCCGGGAAAACGCCCTTGAATGGAGGGTTAGTAGAGTTGGTACTGTAAGCGCTGGAAAGCGCATCGATTAGATGCAAGCATCTTATTATGCTTGGGGAAGGTAATTGAGGAAACTTTCTCCCATCGTTGATGTACGGAGTTCCACTGGGGAAAGCTTCCCGGGTAAAAGTTGATGTGCATTCCGGCAACGTCAGTAGCCTCCAAAATCATCTGGATTTGAGCTGAAGCCCTGATTTTGAAGGGTACAGCGGTACAGTTCTTTTTGCTGTGAAGACGTTTTTTTGACCTGAAACAAAGCAGCCGAAGTCTCTCCAGACGTTGAAACAGATTGGATATTTCAGTGCTGTGAGGGAACTGGACGAGCTGAAGGAAACAACCGCCTGGAGCCTGTGCAGAGGAAGTTGGATCAGTCGATCAGTTGGATCAGACCCTGGCTGTTTTCAGCCGAGGCCGACACTCAGCCCATCGGTCCAATTGTCAATGTGTCCAAGACCTTGGACCAGGCCTGTGCAGCAATCCTGACTTCTCTGATCTATTTATTTGATTTTATTTATAAAATGATCTTTTTCCTTCCAGCCATTTGGGCGATCTTTCAGAAAAGGTCTTGAGGCTGTTTTTAGGGAGGAGAATTTGGTGCACTTCTCTCAGCTTGCAGAACTTGTCATAACGTGACAGAGCTGATCTCTAAGCGTCTTGGGATGCACCTCAATGAGGCTAAAGCCGTCATGACCTTCGTCGATGCGATATCGGAGAAGACCCTGAACCGGACGATGCTTGGTTCGCCAAAGTTACAGTTATGTTTTTAGTGACCTACGGATCAAATGAATCAGAGGTTCCCATAGGTTCCCTTTGCAGACAACAGGAGTTGATACTATTCGTACATAAACCAGCGGTGAGTCCAATGATGTTGGGCCAAAGAGAAGTGACAAGTATTCCTTTTATCTCAACCTGGCATCCGTCTTGTCCAGTCATCAACCAATCAAGTTCAGATTGTAAGGAGTGCAAAACTCACAATTGCAAAAGTCCGGATGAGATGTGAAAAGTATTTAAAACTAAGAAAATCCAGCAACTATGCAAAATGGTAAGCAGAAATGAGCACGTTCATCTCTGATTTGTTTTTTCAGTGCGTTTGGGCAGCTGAGGATGGCTTTGACTGCCGCTCGTGGTCGTGGCAAGTCTGTGCCCCAGCACTTATGTCAGTGGCCGAGGCTGGTCCAGGCAAAACAACGAAAAATAAAACTTGAGCTTACATGATTGGTTACCTAGTTTGGCCGACATTATTGGATGTTGAACCAAGAGTCCTTCATATTCTACATTCTTCCTAGTATCATCTGGATATATCATGATATATCTGGATCCTCTATTCATTTCTAGTCTATACCCAGAGTATTCCATTGCCCAACTGAGGTCAGCTGCTTTGGGCTTGGCAGTCTCTGCCGCAGTGGCCTACGGCTATTCCAATATCTTCGTGACAGTCAGTGAGCCGAGTCGTGAGAGCTGCGATAGGAATAGCACTTGAAATCGCAATAGTACTCTATGTAATTCATATATATATATATATGATGTATATATATATATGATACTGAAACAAAATATCTATGTGGATGTATTGAATCTCTCTATAGTATATTGTATCTATATATATATACATAATTATATATATTATAAAATTATATATTAAATCATCTAATTATGTATACTCTAGGCGGAAAATGGCAGGTTTGTTGTTTTTTTCGGTGATTCGACTGTGTTAGGCACCATCTCCTGAAAACCTCAGCACGGTCTTTGAGTTCATCCTCAAAGGCTTCGATGCATTGGGGATGAAGGACGTCTGACACGGGGGCTTCAAAAACTACTTGGACTTGGTATATTTGGGATTATGAACTGACCCGTAGGGATAGATATTAACCAACCAGTATAATGAGATGGGATAGGGCTATTTTTCATGGCTCAAGTTACTGTCTTGCTCGGAGTTGCTATGATTTACTATACAGTAGTGACAGTAAGTAGTCGATATCACGCTGGCAGAATGTTTGAAGTAGTTTAAAGTCCTTAGACATTGAAATACTGGCGAGATGGGAAGACAGATCTCTGAAGGCCTCCGGTGCTTGTGGGACCTGGGATAGGCTCACGCTGCAGGAGCATCAGGAGTATGAGCTGGTGCAAGCAGAGAATCCCGACCTCAACAAGGTGCTGCAGTTTCACATGTGGAAGAAGACATGCTGTCAGACTGAATTCCCGTGCCTGTGAATGCACTGTTGACATTCTGTTGGTCTCCGCATGATAGATGTAAATGTAGATGTAGATGTAGGTAGGTGGGTAGGTAGGTAGTCAGCTATCCAGGAAGAATTCCCACAGTACCAGTAGCACCCATGATGCCTGCAGCCGAAGGCCCTTGTCCGCGTGAACATCTTCAAGGACATGTGTTTGGCATTATCATTTCTGTTTGAAGATGCTTGAACTGAAGCTATCTCCTCACACCTGGGTGTGTTTGACAATGGTGTATACCCTCCAATGGCCAAATGATGATAACCCATGGGATTTTGGGGGTGCCTTTCAAGGCAATCCCACATAGATATTATAAAATGAATGAACTGCTACAGACTGCTAGATGGCCACTCTGTTCATTCCACAAGATCTGGGAAGCAGCTGCAGAGCTTGAAAGAATGGATCCAAAGAGATGCATTGCCTTGAGGCAGCCCTGTGTGGCTGGTCAATGTCTTTTTGGCAGTTTAATCCCAGTATGCCGTATCCCTTTGAAAACATGATTTTCCCGTTTCTTATCATGTACTTCCCGTAGTATGCTCCACTTCTGGTATATTCAAATCCTCATGTTTGGTGTTTGAATCATGGTTTTGGTCACTTAAATCATGTTGAATCGTTGTATATCCATCATTTGGCAGTTGAAATTGTGGACATTGCATGACATTGCCATCCTTCATTTGACATGGAATTGAATTCTTGAATTCATCTGGTATATCGTTGGTTTTTTGGCAGTTGAAACCTCCATTTTTCGCTCAGCCTTGAGATTCGAGAGGACCACCGGCAGACGGTTCAGTACATTAATCCATCGGACTGGCAGCATCTGGCACAGGCCCATTTAGTTTGACGATTTACCCATTTAGAATGGCGATTTTCCATATGGTATTGGTCATTTTGCTGTACAGGTAAACCAATGAGATCAATGAGTATGTTTGAGGTCTGCATACTTCTGCCAATTTTTCAGAAGCGTCCATATGTGAATAGATGTCAATGTAGATAAACCTATATTGTACATACACATACATTGTGTCAGAACTTAACTTGACATTTATTCGCAGTCACATCAATGTCGCATCACATCAAGTTCATAGTAGTGTGGTAAACCATGGTAAACCCAACGAACCATCCCCAAAATCACTATAAATGGTAATATCATCCCCAATGCCCAAATGGTAGGTTTACTGTCCAAGGCCGAGCTGCTGATCGTCGATGAAGCTGCAGCAATTCCCTTGCCCATCGTCAAGAAACTCTTGGGGTGAAGCCAGCCAGTTTTGCGTAGTTTTACTGCAGAAAATTGTAGAAAGCTCGCCAGTTCATTGGCACTTAGCTCATCATTGTGGTTTGGAAATTCATTAATGACACTTCATAGCAGGCTTCACTGACTCCCGTGCTGCTACATGCCATTGTTTTTTCGTTTATTTGTGTCACATTTCGTTCTGCCAGATGTACTTGGCAATGCGTTGTTGTGATATTTTCCTGTTCCTTTGGGATTACAGGATGTGTACCGCTTCTCGGTTTGCTCAACAGCTTTGCCAGGCCATACTTGGTGCTCTTAGCATCGACGGTGAATGGCTACGAAGGACACCTGCATAGAAGGGGGTGGAGAGTGGATTCCAAGACCAAAAGGATGAGATCATGATTTGAAACAACTACTGTACAGGGATGTTGAGTCACGATACAGGCCAGACCTTTGCAACCCCCACAGTTGTTCACAGTGATCATGTTTTTTTTGGAATAAATTCCAAGCTGCAGCTGAATATGAGACCAGAATCGAAAAGGGGTCAGCCATTGAGAACCTAATGAAACACCAACGGAACAGACAAATGATGAATGAAAGCCACTTCTGTGAAAGTCTCAATTTCAAACAACTTCAAAGGCAAAAAGTTCGAAATAGGTGCCATCGAAGCAAACCTTGATGGCTATCCGGCTATCCAGCCTTCCTTGCGGAGGAACGGGCAGAGCTTTGTCACTGAAGCTCATAGAGGCATCAGCTGTCATGGTCCAGCTTCTTTTTTGCGGTGCAGCAATGGAAGAGCTTCAGATATTCATAAGATATGTAATATGTATATATAATATTATATAATATGTCATAATTACATATGATATATTCAAATAAAGGTTATGAACTTATGTTGACGCCAATTGTAAGTTGTAAGTTCCAAGAATTTTTGATGCCTTCAGCTTCAGTGCCTTTTAGTTCCTTGGCGCAGCCTGCGGTTTTGAGGACCTCAAGAAGAACAAAGGCAGCGGCAAGATTGGATCTCTGGGCGACCGCAGCATGAGGGAACTATCTCTCGAGGACTGGGTGACATTTCAAGAAATGTGTTTCTGTATCGATGAACAGATGAAAGACATTGAAAGACAATGTATAGGTGGATTGATATGTTATGAATCCAACTGATTTGATATGATTTGGTGCTCAGTTGTGACCAGCTTGTTGTTTTTTGTTGTCTTGCAGGAGCCAATTCGTTATGCTCCAGGTGATCCCATTGAGGCATTTTGAAAAGGGTGACGTGTTGTCGATTCTGCTTGGAAGAGACGGAACGCCAAAGGATGCCAAAGGATCCAAAGGAGTTTATACATTGTGCTAAGATGTGCTAAGGAATCTAAGGATTTCAGTCGACTGAAATTCAGTTTGTTCTTCTCAATTCTTCAATCCACGACATGTCCAACAGATTCAGTGGCCACTGGGCCAACCGGGCCAACTGTTTCGACGTATTCAGGCTTGGTTATGCCAGCTCCTTTGTCTCGATGCAGCGCAGGCTCCGTTGCACTGATGTCATGGTCCGTCGTTCCCTGCGTTCCCTGACCCGACATGCTGCACTGCGGAGCAGGTGCCAAAGTTGCAGCTGAACAGCCTACCGCTGCCGGCTCAGTGACTTGGCCTGAAGTGGTTTATTTCTGGGCAGAATTGATGATATTGATGGTTTATTGACCATGAACTGATGTGTATTAACAACAGCCAGATTTGGGTGTGCAAGGATTCAGTAATTGAGGAGGGATTGATTTCTGTTCCAAATTGTTGGTTTCTCACATCTCTGAGTCAGGTGCAGCCTCTTCATGGTGAACAGAGACGCACTTTTCTCTTATCATGCCTGCGCCTTGGGTGCTGAGCCAATGATAACAACGTCCATATCGTAGCGGAAAGTAAGGGGAAATTCTTCATGATGCCATTATTTACAAGGTTGGATGAAACAACTTCAGCCAAATGTCTTTCTTAGCTTTGCGGAGTTGTGGATGGCATCGATAGTTTAAGACTCACCCAGATCACCAGCCAGATCAGATTGGCTTGGCATGAGTGCCATGAAAAGTGCTCAGGAAGCATCGGAGAAGTTTCTTTTCAAAATGATGTCGCTCTTCGTCTCAAGCCCCACACTGAGTTTAAACGCTGCGCCACATTCATTTGTTGGACCGCATCAATCAACAAGGTCACTACAAGAATTCTCCCAACGACCTTCTGCTGATGGCAGATGCACCAGCACATCATTTGTTGGTGCTGTTGGAAACTCGGTCTGCTCGGTGTGGCTTTTCCAGCTTGAAGAGTTCGTGAAGACAACGCAGTGCACGTTGATGCCAAGGTTGCCACCCATCGATGTGGATTCCGAGCAAGCAGACCTTCCAGAAGTCTTGGTTGCGATCCAGTTGCTTGACAAAATTCACCAGATGTTGATGGATGATGATGGTTGTTGAATGTTTGGCAAGTCAAGTCGAGAGAGGACAAAGATGGATGAAGAGGACAACTGGCTTGTGCTTTGAAGAAATACTGACAGTATATTTAATGTTTAAATGTTTATTTTGCTTGACACCGACTTGACACCTATATCTGGAACGAAGCACATCATCAAGGATTTGCGCAGAGGGCGCCCTCTCGCGAGACACGGTCAAGGCGCGGGGGTGAGGGGATCTGTAAAGACACGGGCTACTCCAATATCAATCAAAGCATTGATTTGTGGATTTAAACATGCACAAACATGTGCATATATATACGGAGAGAGAGAGATACATATATATATATAGATATAGATATACGGTTCATTTGCAATCTATTCCACCATGCATTCCTTTCAGAAGAGAGAGACAGGCCCTCATGGGTCTCCGCTGCAAAAGTGACAGAGAGCATCGGCCTCACAGGTCTAAGAGGAAAGCATGGACTGGATTAGTGTGGTTGTCCTCACCACAGAAGTTGTTGAAATTGGTTCATTTGCCTCTTCAGTGGCACCACTTCTTGGAACTCTGCAAAAGTCTTGGAAGCACTGGAGACCACATGCAGCTGGTTTCTCCCCTTTCCCAACCCTCAACTCAGCGCCGTTGAAGCGATCGTGCCGGCGTAGGCTTCCTTGAAGCGGGGCTTGCGGCCCTCCGGAGATCTGATCCCATGGACGCTGACGCAGCATTTCCTGCATGACAGCCACAGTCTGAAGGGATGCAGTTTGAGTCTGCTGGTAGTGGATGGAGTGTGCAAAGTAAACAGAAATTGATTGAGTCATACGTTTTTTGGATAAGGGAGCCGTTGGTGCACTTGGTTCCAAGACATGAGAGCAAGAACCAAGTCACAAACAATTAAAAATAAAAGTATGTGTGTATATATATATTATACTTATACTTACATATGCATAAACAATTCGATAGTCTGCATTGAGAAATGAGACGTGCTTCTTTGATCAATGACTGGTCAAGTCCAAGTCACCATGACCGAGGCTTTGGGGAGCTGAGTGGTGTGCGAGTGGTGCGAATCGCCACGCACCCCTCCTTGCAGCGCAAAGGCTGGTCTTCAAAGACACACCCTGCTTTTTTGAGCTACATCATGTCACAAACCCAATACATAATATATATATATATATATAATAAACCAGAATTGTGGATAGTTGATTATTGGGGTTACCTCATGAATGGATGAATCAGGCTGTCACATTAATGTCTTCCTTAATCTATTTTAGTTGTGTGGCTATGAACTTGATTGACGGAGAACTTGACTGAACTTGACTGTTGGGGTAGGGGTGTTTCCTTAGAGCGAGTAGGGGAGTTGCCTTGACATTTGGATGCTTTGAAATCTTGGAGGTTACGCATCAGAAGCCCTGAAGCAGATGATTGTCCTGCTGCCACGCTTCTGCAAACACGTCCTTGGCGTTGCTGGAAACTCACCCTAGGGGATCACCGAGTTTTAGGTGACCACCGTTGGCGCCAGGCTTGGTTTGAACAAAAGTCGCGAGGAGGTGATTCTTTCGTGGACAAACCTTCCACAAAGTGCTGACCTCAAGCTGGAACCTAGCAGGACCTTCTTGGACCTTCCAAGCAGTTTCAACCAGTTGACACTGCAGGAAGACCTCCACAAAGACGGATTCCTCAGGCAATGGGTATCATGAATTCCTTGGGAATTCCCTGGGGTGATTGGGATCTTTGGCTCGGTATTTGTAGTTCAGACTCACAAAAAGAGAGGGCCAGCATGGGCCAGCCAACTGCAGTTGCATCTGTCAATGGCCTTGGAAACCTTGAGACATTTGAGACCCCATATTTTGATGGTCAAATCTCACCATATGTTGATGGTCAAATCCCATTAAAGTATATATAGTATATTAAAGTAACATCTCCATACCAAAAAAATCTTGGTCAGTATATGTATCAACCCCTTTGAAGCCAGCAGGTGCTGCTCAGTTGCACGAGGAGGACATGCACCCAACCCTGGGGCTCATTGCTGTTCACTTCTACCAATTGCCTTGGTAAAGTATGGTAAAATGCCATAATCAGACTCCATGTCTGAAAATAGGATATCCCGAATTTCCATGAATTTCATGGTTGATCATCATTTTCCCCATCTTTTCCCCATTCACAGATGGCCATTTGATGATACCATGAGATTTCTTGGTTCAGCACGTTGCTTCAGGAGCTTTGCCCACGAGACGTGCCTCCCCTGTTGGAGGCGGTGTCCGAGGTGCCACCACCTTACGACCTGGATTACGTCAAGATACCCGGTTGGCAAAGGCAGCGGCGACTGTCACCATTTGTCCCCATTTGTTTTTGGTGAAAAAGTCAGTTGTGTCAACCTGCTACAGTAACTATATATTCGTATGTGTTTTTGGTAACCTCCAAGTCATGTTTGGTTTAAAACGCCACTATATTGTACATATATATATATATATTAGTGAAAGGGATGGTACTTGCGCAGTAGCTCTCTGCTTTTCGGTTTCAGGCCTGTCTTGCGGGAAAAAAACATGTGAATTTCTTCCAAGAAGCATTTTTTACAAGTGTTCATGTTTGCATCATCTTGCGTCCTTGTATTGGATGTTGGGCCTCATAAAAATTGTATGACCTTCTTGAACAGCAGGAGATTGACTTAAATATCGGCCTAGGACCTACTGTTTGGCGTTCCACCCCGTGGAATGCGATCAAAATCGATCAAAGTCCCAGCAGATCCCTAAGGTGGGTACTTCCTTTGGCCTCACCTACGAACTGTTCGAGCAACTTGGCGGGATGATGTGACGGACCTGTAGGTGTTCAAAGGTTAAGAATTGTCAGGTTCCATCAAGCTCCTGAAACGGAACATGCATTGTGAAGGGAGGGCGATAGGGATTGCAGTAAGCACCTCGGGGAGTAATTCTGCTGACTTGATCTTACATTCTTACATGGTGAATATCTGCGGAGTGTTGCCCGAGTGGTCCTACAGAGTGCGACGAAACTTATACGTAAATCCTATTAAATCCTCAGAAAAAATCAGAAAGCTGCCAGAAGTAAGACACTTTGCAGTTGCCAATGCCATGTCACAAGGTTTTGGCGACGAGCTGGTTTCAGACCGGTGTATTTGCCTGGAACCCAGCCCAGTGAGAGTCGAATAGGCATCCAATGGGCTGAAGCACGTGCCCGAAGGCGTCAGCAGCCTCACGCGGGAACAGGCCAAGCCTTTGCGTTCGGATCTTTCGGAGTCTCCAAAGATCTAATTACAGTATAACTCTATAAAGATCTGTAAAGATCATTAAAGATTCAAGATCTATAGAGATCTATAAAATTCTATAAAGATATATAAAGATCTATAAATGTACAGTAGAGAGAGAGAGAGAGAGATCGAGATCGATTCGAATCTATACAGTAAATCGATGCAGCCGGATTGTTCAGCTGCCAACTTCCCATGGTCCCATGGCAGGTGAGCACTCAACAATCCTCGTGCGCGCCTTGCAGCCGCTGGAGGGTGAATCAAGAGCAGCACCAGTGGGGGGTCTTGGCTGCGACTGGGGAGGGTTGCTGTTGAGATCCAAGGCATCCAAGGCATAGCATCCCGGCCTTGGACAGTGCCAAGGACCAAACAAAAACATTCAAAAACCACCTAGAGACCTAGAGCCAAAATACTCCAAATATCTCCCAGCATACTCACAGCTACGCTGCACAACAACAGTCCACTTAGGCTGACCTTTCAATTTGTTTGGTTTGTTTGCTGATTCCATCATCTATCCCATTTTATGCAGAGAATCTTTTGTTCATCCGTTCATCCTCTTTTTCCGAGATCCTGGACCACTTCGTGGCAGACTTCCGATTGCGTTTCTTGCGTTTGTTGCAAGGGTGGGACATGGGGGCGCAGCGGATAGGGAGCACGGTGGGAATGATGGTCTGATGTGATTTGGATTGGAGTGATATGGAATGATGCCTAGAATAGGTTATGGTTGCGGTTTGGCTGAAATCCTCTTTCATGTTATACAATGTTATACACAACTTGAGTCCATTTGATGAAAGGTTTGAGGAAACCAAGTCTTACTGCTTACTGACTATGTTTCGTCACTTCGGAGTGAAAAAAAATGGGACCTGGTGTCACGGACCTTAGCTTTCTAGGATGCCGCACAAAGACTTCAAAGGAATCCTTGAGACCTCTGATTTTCACCTATCATCACCTCTTACCACGCATCATCACCAGTGACCACCTCCATCTCTGCGAGCTTGGCCTTTTGCAGGCCCTTTGCCAAGCAGCCAACTCGCTTGGCTCTGTCGGTGGTTGATCCACTACCGCAGGATGTATGGAGCTTGGTAAAGATGGTTTCTGACACTCCACTGGCGCTTTGTAGATTGGAATTGCCGTTTGGGGTCTATGCCGGTATAGCATGATATAATTTCATGATATATAGGATAGATTATCAATATTATTATTATTATTATTTATTATTATTACTATTATTATTAATGATTTTAATGTGTGGCATCTTTTTCTACATGTTCACGGCAGTGTGACTGGGTCCACAAGTTCCGGGTTAGTTCCACTGCTGCCGAGGCAGCAGCTGCTCGTGAGGAGAATGAGGACATGGAGCCAGCAGCACAGACTCCACGTGAAGACTTTGACTTGGCTCAAGCTGTCCAGCAAACAGCCAAAATCGAAACCCTAAAAAAGGCAAGGAGCAATCCAAACAGCCCAAAATCAAGCTCATGCTTTAGGTTTAGGGACAGCCAGGCGCTGGTAGGGCCAGCCTTTCACTGAAAGCAGCGCATCCTTTCCCAGGTCTGCCATTGAGAGTCAGCAGCCACTGACCGCGGCGAGTCTCTTGCAATTCCTGTCACGAGACGATATCCACAGGCTAGTCTGATGGTTTGAGAATTGCAATGGATCGCAAGGCACTGAGACAACGCACATATTCTCAGCAGCATCTCAGTCACACATGAAGTAGATTTGCAAGGCATTCATTCATGCCAAGTTCTTCTGAGTGAGGGTTAAAAGCTGATATGCACAGTCAAATTGTGATAGCATGTGATAGCTATCAAGCATTATCAAGCCATATTGAAAATGATCCTACTTTCATCCCATGGTCCCATTGGATGTTCGATGATGTGATCGATGATGACCCCTGGGGATCCCCATGATGTTTTCCAGCCAGGTTGGAGCAATACGGTCGCAATCTGGTGGAATATGGACTGATCCTGGATGTTGTGCACGCCTGGCGTAGTTTCCCTTTAAATTTCCACCGGGTCGCTGTTCTTCCTGGGTTTGCCGGAGGGTGCTCTGCCAATTCTGCCAGGCCAATGCTGGCATCTTTGTACATGTCCAGAAGGATGCCCTCAGTGCGTCTTTCATCGTTACAGGGTGGGCAGTTCAGTGGAAATCTCCTGGGATATACTGGGCCGGTCGAGTTTGAAGGTTGGTTTCTGTGTGAATCCACTGATGTTTTTTGCGTTAGCCTTGGAAATAGATGTTCCTCGAAAAGGTGTTTGTGTCGTCTTTGGGGGGTATACATAATTTCAGTATCATGTATAGTCATGTTGCTGTACTGGGATTGAGTGTGATAATGGGATATGTGATATAATCCTATGCAATGGAATATAATCAATTCAGATGCAAACCATGGTTCCTCTACTGGCACTTTCTCAGTGCCTTTCTTTGGTACGTATGTTCCCTTCTTTTCAAACATTGATGCTTGCTGTCATCTCTGTCAGGTGCCATACTCCTTGCCGTTGGATGTCAACATCGAACCTTTGATGAGGCAGGGCGCTGAGACACCTTGCGGGCAACAAACACGAATGTTGTTTGATATATTTGTACTGCTGTGTCTATGTGATTAATGTGTATATACAAAAAGAGAGAGAGAGAGATGAATAGATGAACAACATATGCATAGATATCATAGATTTACCGTGTATAATGTGTGTAAATACACTATATATCACTATATATATATATATACATATTCCTATACAAATTCTATACATATATCATATATATCTATATATATCACATAGCTATACGATGCATACGATGTTTCCACTCTGCAGATGACCTGCAGGTTTCCCAGGAGTTTAATGCCCCCGCTTCTCAGCTCCTGGCGCTCTTCAATAAGGCCAGCGGCGGGACGGTGAGACAAGGGGCTGATAAATGGTGGCTGATAATCTCAGATCATTTGAGATCTGAGATCATTTGGTATGTGTGTATACATTGTTATATTATATCATTATATCTATATATAGTATTTTTATATACTATATATATGATATGTAATATTTGGTAATGCATTACAGTGTATGATATCTATTGATATGTGATGTGTGATGCATGCGATACGTCTGATATGTGATATGTGAATGGTGTCCAGTGCCTTGCAGGCGATGCACAAATTGTCGAACCATTGCAAGACCTTGCTGGAGCAACAAGTGGAAGAAGAAGGTGAAGCAGAAGGTTTGTCAACTCCTGAGAACAAGGAACTAAGATGAACTAAGCAGCTATCTCTCGAGCGAACCAAAGTAGAAATGCATTTATGATCATTTATGGTAGCAGATAGTAGCATCATCTGATTTCGCATCACGTTAGTCTTTGACGAGTTGAAAGTGACCTGTGACATCACTGCAGGTTTCCCTGATTTGTTCAGGTCTACCAGAGCGATGAAGTCTGGTCAGGCCTTTTGAACAGTTGGTCGACGCTTAGGGTAATGTGGGGATATGGTTTTGTCCAGAAATGAAGTATACCCAAAGTTCAAACGTATCATATTGAAATATATTGGATTTCTCCATGGAAACATGATGATAAACAAATCCATGGGAATTTGGGTTACCCGATTTGCAGTCAAACCAGATGGAACTATACTGCCAGGCTTCATGATTCCACCGCTGCTGATTTGCTTATCTCCTCGAATATATCAGCTCGTCATAATCGGAAAGTTGGCATCTCTCTTGGCTATTTGTAACGCGAGGCACAAATCCCCCTGGAGTTAACAAGTCACGAAAAGATTTGCCAGGTAGTCCAGGGCGGAGCTTTCGTCAAGGACTCCTTGAAGTGCCAATCTCGGATATGGTTCCTGTCAGTTCCTGTCGACAAATGGTGTGGATTGAAGTGTGCCATAGACTTCTGCCCGGCTCATCCAAGGTCAGAGCAACAAGTCGCCGGGCAGAAGGCGTTTTGCGACGACTCGGGTGGTGATGATCAAAGTTGGGGTACCCATGAACAGATGTGTCATGTTTATATATTCATGTTTAGTATTTAGAATGTATTTGACCATACTTAATATGTTTATAGAAGCATCATGAAGCATCCATGTGTTGGGGATTATACGTTTGAACATGTTTGAACCATTTAATTTCAGCCAATCCCACCAGAGAAATTTGAGAATCTGTGATAACAACGATAATATGTTCGGGTGCCTATCTCGAGGAATTGGTTGGGTTACGGTTGAGGTGATTCAAAAATCATCAAAAATCCATAGCGCTGGGGAGTGCTCACCGAGCGATAGCTTCGCAATCAGTAACTCCAGATTTATACCCCAATCGTATGATCGCTCCCAGCCCTGAAGATCCCAAGGCCCAGAAGGTTTATGGAAAGATTGGAAAGCAAGATTCAGCAAGATGTCTAGAGAGAGAGAGTTTTTTTTGTCGAAGCGTGCATGTATAGGAGACAAGATGTGTGCATGTTTGAGACAATTGATACATTCGTTGGTTTTTCCATGGTTCTTGCAAAGTGCGCCGCGGGTGTCTGCAGAACACATGTGATGTTGTCTTACAACAGGTGTTGAACAGGTGGGGGCTCTTGGATGACGCCAAACTATCGACACTTGCGCCTTCGTGGCAGGTGAATAAGAAGTTAGAAGAGAAGCGGAAAGAGTTGCCAGCTCCTCAAAAGGATGCCTGGGCATGCCATATGTTCATACATATTCATACAACGTGTGGGAAGGAACATCAATATGATCATTATGCTCCTCAGAAGCCTGTGGTGTTTGGGGTTCGAGGCTGTCTACCTTGACAGAGGAGAAGTTTGCCATTGCGCCCAGCACAGAGGACTCAATTGGCATTGCAGGGGGATAGTGCCGCATAATGAGAATCATCGAAAAACGCATGAGCATACATGGGCTATTGTGGGTAGATAGATGCATGGGTGGATAGACAGAGACCTAATTAGAGAGAGAGAGAACAAATTAATATATGATTAATTATAATAGTATACAATATGTAGTATATCATATACATGCGTGTATATATATATATATGTGTGTCTTTCACTTGTTCATCTATTCATGCATTTATTCATTCATTCATTCATTCATTCATTCATTTGTTTATACATTATGTATATTTATGTATGTATTTATGGTGTTGGCATTTGCCTAACTCGACTATGAGGACTTCTCCGAAGCTTTGCAAGGGAGTGCTCCCTCAGGTGCGAATGAAAAGCTTCGATCGTGGTTTAGTCTCATGATAATACTGGTTTACCCCCTTGGATGAAATAGCAGCAAACAGTAGAAATGATTAAGAAAAAGTCGGCTTCTGCAGCATGTTCAACTTGTATTCGTTCACCGGAAATACAATTGCAAGCCCTTCAGGACACGTCAGTACAGAGGAGTTTGTTGCTGATGTTTGTGCTTCATATCGCTTGAGACCGTCAATACTCCGCTCGGTCCGGCAATGTGGATTGGCAGTGCTGTCATCATCGCAGGCACTGTGTCAGTCAAGAAGAAGCGGCAGAACGATGCCGGAGCTGCGCAACAAGGCACCAGAACGCCAGCTGTTTGGCGATTCTGTTCGGCTGAACGTGCAATGTCTGAAGGAAAAAAACGAAAATCTGGCTGACTCCATAGGTGCGAATCTCAGCAATGAAGCTATGAACTTGGGAAGGAGAGGAACAGGAGCAGAACTGGGGCTGCTGAGCCAAGAAAAGCTGAGACTGCCTGAAAATTTCACTGAAAGCTGTAGCAATTTGAGATTCTATGCGCAATTTGCTTTGCCAAACAAACGGCGGAATCGTTCGCCATGTTTTTGTTAATCCCTGTGCATGTTTGACTCAGCCTTGAGACAGCCCAGGTTATTTTGCCCGTGTGGACGGAGAAAAAGTCGCAGCTTCCAAGTGGGTGGTCAGGACATGGCGTGAACAAAGATTACTATAGTTCGTGTCTCAACCAACCGAATGTGTTCCAGAAGCTTGACATGTTGCTGAGAGTCCAGAATGAAGCAGCATGAAGCAGCGGAGCCCTTTCTGATAGAGGAGACTAGCCTTCTAGAGTTCTTGCAACATCAAGTGAAGCAAATATACCTTGAATACGAAGGCAATCACCAGCCTCAGCGTTTAGACCTGGTGTGTGCCGTCTTGTTGCAACCTTGCACATTGCAGCATGGATATGGTGGAAAAATGTCAGTTGGCAAAAGTGCTCCAGATGGGTTTGTCCCAAAATCAGGGAATACCATGGAATACCCCAATTTGTGGCCCTGACATCAGGGAAATGATGGCTTTCTAAACCAGAGGATTTTGGGGTACACGGGGTACACTGTTTTTGGATCAAGCTGAGCGAAGACCAGAGCTGCGCGACTAAAAAGCACGGAGCCCAGAAGTATGGAACATTCCTCAATAGAAAAATCGTCTATGACTAGGCCATTTTCCATAGCTATGTTAGATTACCAGGAGGCACCTAGCTTCTGGTGCCTTTTGTGAAGGAAGCTGTTCCTTCGCGCTTGAAACAGGGAGCTGTGGGTGTGTTTTTTTTTCCCCATGAGAATTGATTGAATATGCCATATGCCATAAATCATCCCCAGTCATCCCGTTTCAGAGCGACCATAAGGCCACAGTGGCACTTGAAGGCACCTTGACAGCACTGACAAGCTCGTGATTTTTTGTTTGTCATATTGAGTATGAACGCACAATACGAGTAGCCCAATGAATATCATCATATTACATCATATGACATGGGAAGTCCGTGTGAGCAGGCGAATTCCCACAGGGATCATATTATTGGACATTATCAGCATGTGAAAAGGCGATGATGATTCCTATTGATATAAAATGATATTTTTAAGTCGGTAAATGTCGGTAAAACATGGTTTTCAACAACATCCACGTTGGGCGCCGATGATTTTGACCAAGTCGTCAATCACCGGATCACCGTTGCGCGGCTTGGCACAGGTCGCTCGTTGCGATAGGAAATGGCAGCGATTCCGAAGAGGTGCAGCACTTCCGAATTTGTCGAAAGTCATCGGGGATGGATTGATTTATTGAGCAATGGTCAAGACCCTGTTGGAACATGCTTTATTTATATAGATGATAACTGATGATAAGTGATGATAATAGATAATGATGATAATGATGAGAATGGATGGTTTATATGGATGATAATAGATATGTATTTCGTTTATATAATGATGATAATGGATGGTAGTGGGTGTCATGGTGCAAGACAGGAATCCGGTTTAAACCAGCTGAATAATAGACAGGAACATATCCACGAACCAAAATAGGCGGTTTGAAGTTCGCTCAATCGGATTGAGTCTTCCTAGTAAATGGAAATGATGACCACTTGGATTTCATCGTGGCAAAATGTTCATTGAAACCGATGGATTTGGTCTTCGTCATTCCGTTGTCCTGAAGAGGATCGAAAAAGAAACACAGAAACTGGAGACAGAGCCACGTGTCTGCCTTAGATCCCGGAATGACCCGCATGGCGCCGTTCTGCAGAAAGAGCCTGAACATGACATGTAAACCAAACTTGGTTTGCAAAAGCTAAGGCAGCTTCTAGAGTTCTAGAATGGTTGAACTTGCAGTTGGCTTTGAGGTACATCATGTTCATTATGTCTAGCATTGTGTCTAGCAGGCCTTTGTGCTTAGTACTCACTACTCAATTGCATTCAATTGCAATATGTGTCTCTCTTGATTTTTTATCACAAGATGTTTGCCACTGCACCGCCTCAGCTCCGGGTGTGCAAGCAAAGCCTGATCCGGAATGCCTGGCATGTCTTGTTGAAGTGACACAGATTGCCCTCAGATTGCTATCGCTTTGGTCCGGGTGTTCGCCCGAATATGCGGATGTTGTGCTGGTTGTGATGTGAACATAGCAAGTCTTTTCAGGCCAACTATCGCTACTTTCACATCATGATGTCTGGACCAACAGGGACTCCATACGAAGGCCAGGGAGCCGCTTAGAGTCCAAAAAATGATGGTAGACCTTTGGAAGTTCTGGGTATCCCATTTTAAGGCAAACCCATATCAGCCCATATTCTAATGTGATCGTCAAAAACAGGCATGCTGAAATATGCTGAATCAAAATCTATGAGGATGAAACAAGGAATTGGCTCTGTGAACCTAAACGAAGAAACCATAAGAAACCTATGCACGAATAGTAGACATGCAATAGGTGCCGTCCGATGACACAGCAGCGGTTGGTGTGTATTCTAATGTGCCACCGATATTTCTTTCTCTTTGTTGATTCTGGTGTTTACTTTGAAAAGTCCAGGAGGCCACTTCTGCAGCACCGCAGGTGGCAACTACCGCATGGAGTTGTTTCTGCCAGAGGGCTACCCAATGGAGCCACCAAAGGCTGGCTTTCAGATGGTGCTTGTTGCTGAGATGAACGTCAACGGTTAGGAAAGTGTGGGCAGAAAGATGCGCAGCCAGCTGATTTGTGAGATGTGTGAGATGAAGAATCTTCCAAGAAGCTGCCAATTGAGCCGGACAGGTCCGTTTCTTGACAAAGATCTATCATCCCAACATTGCTGATGCCCAAGTTTTGCATGCATTGCTTCAAATGCATCCATTCATGCACGGATTATCACTGATTGTATTGTCGAGATGAATTTCCGTGAACCCAGAGCACCGCTTATCCATACGCTTCCTGGTTGGTGGTTTTACGGTTTTATGTGTGTTTGATCCGCAAGTCTTTGTCTGATGATCAACCCCAAGTGGCCCTTCTAAAGCGGGTTGAAACCTGCAAACGGATTAGCACGAGGACAAGCTGGGCCGCATTTGCCTGGACGTGTTGAAGGAGCCCTGCACAGTCTTGTCAAGTGTTGCTTTGCAGCCTCGTTCAACAAGTGGTTGAGGAGAAAGTTGCAGGAAAACCCTATTTCTTGATATGCCTTGTGTTGAAAATAGTGGCTTCATGCAAGCTTTACCTCAAATCAACCCACTGAAAGAAGGGCCAAGAAAATTCAAACTTCACTTTTCAATGTGGTATGACTGATTTGGAAGATCTGTAGATCTGCCACCGTGCCCAAGGACAAATGGAGCCCAGCGCTCCAAATTCGAACTGTGCTGCTAAGCATTCAGGCACGGGAGACAGATGTGACAGATGTGTTGCATGTCAGTTTCAAAACCAAAAGACATCGAAGATCATCGAAGATCATCGAAGATGTTCAGAAGAGACGTGTCCAAGACGAACTAAGGCAACCTTAGTATACTAAGGGTATTATTGGAGGTTATCCATGGGCAGAATGAAACACCAGTTGGAAGGCTATATAAATTGTTCTGATTCCACTGGCAATGTTGCGTAGGTAGATACGTACGTTAAAGCCTATGGAGAAGACAGATCAGGTAGAGACAAGGAAGACTCAATAGATCACACATCGATAGATGGACAGATGTTGATAAGAAGTTGTAGGTATACTGATTTAAGAAATACATCAAGGTTGAATGTTTGAAATTATTGCTGCAAGAGTGGGTCCAGGGTTGCAGCCAGCTGTTTCAGGCCTTGCTGAGTACTCCAGAACCATCGGATCCATTGGGTGAAAGTTCCCAGCAAATCTGAATGCCTTGTCTTGAACTTCAGTAACATGCAGCAGCTGCAGCAGATTGTAGAACAGGACATGGCGAAGCAACTGTAGTGTTTTAATGTGTTTTATCGTGCATGTGCATGGTGTGTTTTGATCATTTCACTGCCCACGTTGAAGACTTTGTGCACTGAAGGGTGTCTCTAAGTTTGTTCAGCAGACAGGCGTGAAATGGCGTGAAATTTTGATGAAATTTGCTTCCAACAAATCAGCGCTTGTTTTGCTAAGACACCAATGTCGCCGATCACTTCATCAAAGATCGTGCTGGTGCTGAACAACAAGGCCGCAGCAAGCCCTGACTGCTGCAACAGACCTGGCAGATTTGTCTCCTTTGCATCTGTGAAACGGAAAGTCCCTGGTCAAAGTCAAACTTCAGATGATTTCCGATGTGTCATGTCTTGAATTCTTGTATTCAATATGCCGTGCTCACTTCAGATTGTTCAAGTGCTGATTCCCGCTCACCCCTGCGCAGCCAAAGAGTGGAATGCCCAATTTGCTATGAGCGCTAGCTGAGAAGGCCGGTGCCCGTGCTGAAAAAAAACACGTCACCTTGCCGGCTTCTTGAGCCGAAGGGTTTTCACAGAGGCCCACGAAAATCGCCAGAATTCTTCATGTTCTCCCATGTTCTCCCAGAGCTGGAAAGCTTATGATTTGTCCTGGAATTTGTGGAAGCAGCTGTTTGCCATGATGTTGGCCTCTACTCCCCCACTGCAAATCAAGCAAAACTAGAGCTTGCAGTGAGGCGCACAGTCTTGGCAAGTGGTACAGTCAGTTTTCAAAAGGAATCATGCAAGTTCAACTTACGAGTCTTTTTTTCCAAAGTCCCTTCGAAATCCTTCGACTAGTTTTGTATTGCCAAGCGTGCTCAAATGCCGGGGCGCCGATTGACAGCACGATACCAACAGCCAAGTGGGCTTTTTGGCGGAGTGCCGTTGAAATCAAATCGAAAGATGCAAATCAACCTGTCCCTGAGCTCAGAACTTAGCTGACTTAGCTTAGTTGAAGACGGTGAGAGCTGTTTTGCGGCCCCTCCAAAACAAAAGGCTTCAAACTTCAAACATTCTACAACTATCTACAACCATTGACTTCCATGAATCCACAAAGCACATGTACTTTGTTGTGAGGCTAGCATCTTGCATCTAAATTGAGGAAGAGTTTCATGCGCGGTAGCTGTGAGCGAGAAATTGCTGGCTGCGCTTCCCATGCAGTTCCTTGAAGGATAGCGATGATTAAAGGCTGGCTCAATTTTGCCGCGATGACTGCTTGAAGCCATAATAAATCCTGAATGCCAAGAAAAAAAATCAAATATTGATTTGTATTAACTATATTTACATATTTACTACATCTATAGATATTCAATTAAGTGTGTATTTACTATTTAATTGAAAAACATAAAAAAAAAACTGACTCTAAACAATCGAACCCACAAACGCCAAATAAACAAGAATTGCTATTGACATAGTGAGTTGGTGTTGAATAATGGGTTCCTATATAATATATCGATATATGTATAAGAATATATATATATATATATTTGAATTTATTGATAAATATCACTCCTAATATTACGATCTGGCCTTACACAGAGCGCGCGCGCGCAGTTTCCCGAGGCCAATTTCCCCATAAATCTGCCACATTTTTGGGAAAATTGGCGAATACAAACTTAGTCTGTGCGAATACAAACTCAGTCTGTGCTTCCTGAGCCTCCTGCTCGGAGGTCGAATTTTTACTACTTTTTTGGGAAAATCCAATTTTAATTTTCCCAAAGAAGTGATACTTTTTTTGGGAAATTTCTCTTCTCCCCAATCAATTTTTACTAAGCAAATGCAATACGGTCAGTCAGGGTTGGTCGGGGGTTCGATTCCCCCCTGGTCTACTGTCGCTTGGTAGGTCTTTCAGTTGAGTTTGAACATGTATTTTCTGAATTTGGCGCGCGCGCGCGCGGAGTTTCCCGAGGCTAATTTTGCAAAAATTTGTCAATTTTGGAACTTTCACCCCGAGCCCAACTTCCCAAAAGTTTGCTCCAATTTTGGGACTTTTACCCCGAGCCCAATTTTCCCAAATTTTTGCCACATTTTTGGGACTTTTCCCAAATACAAACTTTGGGAACTTTTGAATTTACCGCATGCGTCTGTCGCTCTTTTGAATTCACCATAGGGTCCACATGGGTCCACTGTCGCTCGGTAGGTCTTTCTGTTGTGTTTGACACCGTGTCTTCTGAATGTTACGCGCGCGGGGGGGGTTCCCGAGCCCAATTTTTCCAAAAATCTGCCACAATTTTGGGACTTTCAGGAATACAAACTCAGTTTGCACTTCCTCCTGCGCAGAGGCGAGCAAATTTACTACTTTTTTGGGAATTTTTGTTTTGCGTTTCCGTTATTTTGAATTTACCGCATGCGTCTACCGCTCTTTTGAATTCACTATAAGATTTGAAACATGCATATCAGATTTTGGCGGGTATAGCACAACATTGCTTGGCACAGCAAGCACCAAAACGTCATGCCTACAGATATTTCAAGCCTGCTGGTCGTGGGTACGAGTGTCTTTTTGGTGCCGCTGACTTTGCATTGGAAAGGCCGCTGATATAGGCTCGCCATGCTAGCGGAATGAAGTTGCTCAACCAAACCAGTCGCATATTTTCATATGGCTACACATTTAGTCATGTTAATCCTGTGGCGGTGGCCTTGGCGTAGACCGCATGGCTGTTCACTGTTGCGCCCAAGAAGTGCAAGCCGCAATGTGTAACGGCATGTCCTCAATTTATTATTGCTACTAATTCCAATATTATATGGCTGTACACAAACTACTTCGGGGAGCAGCTTTCAGTAGCAACTTTCGGGAGCAGCTTTCGGGAGCCGCTTTGCAGAATAGCTTTGGGGAGCCATTTTGGGGTCTAGGTTTGAAGAATCGCAGCTTTGGGGCAATAGTTTTGGACAGCAGCTTTTGGTAGCAACTTACTTTGGGGCGCAACTTTCGTGAGCCGCTTTGCAGAATGGCTTTGGGGAGCCGTTTTGGTGAACAGGTTTGCAGAATCGCAGCTTTGGGGCAGCAGCTTTGGGGCAGCAGCTTTGGAGAACAGCTTTGGGGCACAACTTTGTGGGGCAATGCCGAGGAACAGCTTTGGGGAGCAACTTTGAGGAGCAGCTTTTGCACGGCAACTTTGAAGAACCGCAACTTTGGGGAGCACCTTTGGGGAGCATACTTTAGAACGCAACTTTGGGGAGTAGCTTTCGGCAGCAACTTTGGGGAGCAGCTTTCGGGAGCCGCTTTGGAGAATAGCTTTGGGGAACGCTTTGGGGAACAGGTTTGAAGCATAACCGCTTTGGTGCAACCGCTTTGCAGAGGTGCTTTGGGGAACAGGTTTGGGAAACAGCTTTGGGAAGCAGTTTCGGGGAACCGCTTTGGGGAGCAGCTTTGGCAGGCTTTCCGGAATAATTTTCAGGAATAATTGCTTTGAAGAGTAGCAGCTTTGGGGAGCAGCTTTTGGGGGTAGCTTTAGAAATCACTTCGGGGAGTAACTCTTAGCAGCATCTTCCGGACGGAGAAGGTTCCGGAGAAGGTCTGGGAGGCTTTGGTGCAGAGCTAGGTCAGGTTTAACACGGTTCTAGAGAAGGCTCCGAAGGTTCCGGAAAAGGTCTAGGAGGCTTTGGTGCAGAGCCAGGTCAGGTTTAACAGGATTCTGAAGAAGGTTCCGGAAAAGGTCTGGGAAATTTTGGTGCCGAGCTAGGTTAGGTTTAACAAGAGAAGTCTCCGAAGGTTCCGGAGAAGGTCTGGGAAGCTTTGGTGTAGAGCCAGGTCAGATTTAATGGGATTTCGGAGAAGGTCTGGGAGGTTTTGGTGCCGAGTTAGGTTAGGTTTAACAGGATTCTAGAGAAAATTCCGAAGGTTCCGGAAAAGGAAATACAGTAAATTCTATAAAATACATATATAAATATATTTTAATATAAAATATAATATATATAAGGAATAGTATTTAGAAACTAGGATATTTGCTTTAAAATAAGGGTTTTTTAAGGGGGAATTCTAAAAATTACCCCTATAAAATGTTAATTATACATCGAATTTATATTTTATTTTGGACATAGATTTTTTGAATTTGATTTAAAATTAATTATTGAATAAAAAAAGCAGGAATATAATAAATGGGATATATTTATATTAGAATTAGTAATTGTATATAATTATAAAAAAATATGATAAAAACACGAATTAAATATTTTTTGTTTATAATTATTAAAATTATGGGGTTATAAAAATAATTTAAAAATATAATTTAAATTTTAAATAAAATTTATTTTTGTTTTTTTAAAATCTTTATATAAAAAATATTGATTTGATTTTTTTTTGGTTTATTTGGGGAAATTATAATAAATTTTAAAAAATATTAATATTATATATATATATTTAAAATTATGTAGAAATTAAATTATTTGTTTTAGAATAAGGTTGTTTTAAGGGGGGTGAATGCCATTTTACAAGGTTTATAAAAAGAATTATGGTGTCGTAAATATATTTTTTAAATTAAATTAGTTCGAATTATTCCTAATGATAATTAAAAATTAATTTTTATAAAATAAAACTAATAATATTCAAAAAAAAAAATCCTATATTATAATTATTCGACCCGATTTTAGAAAAAAAAAGAAAATAAATAAAAAAAACAATATCTGGAAAACCTAAAAAGGACCCTAATTCCCCCTATTATTGTTTTTATTTAGGAATACCGGCGGAGGATGTGAATATTTGTCCTTTTATAAATTATAAATAATTGTTGGTTAAATTTAGAGGTTTTATAAAATAAATTATTATTTTATGTTTTTTATATATAGAATTATATTATATAATGAAAATAATATGTTATATTGAATATTTGAATTAATTTTATATATATAATTAGAAAATCTAAATAATATAATTTTATCTTGGATATGTTAATTAATTTAATATATATATATAATTATAGAATAAAAATAATTATTTTAAATAAATATTAGAAAATAAATATAATTATATAAAAAAAAATATAATTATATTTTTTTTGTTTAAAATAATCGTTGGTTGGTAATTTATATTGTAGTCCAATTTATCCCCTTTGTATAGTTGTTATTTAATCCCGGAAGTAATTGTAAGATTTATAGTTATAGTTATAATTGTATTTTTAGTTGTAATTCTAGTTGTAATTTTAAATGTAATTATAATTATAGTATAATTAATTTTATTGAAATTATAATTTTATATTTATAATTATAATTGTAGTTGTAATTAAAGTTATAATTATTTTTAGAATGTAATTGAAATTGTAATTATAGTATATAATTAAAATAATTGTAGTTATTGTTATATTTATAATTATAGTTATAATTAAAGTTATAATTATAATTATAGTTATAATTATAATAATAATAATTATTATTATTAAAATTATAATTATAA
>Ga0126342_10003273_pt1 | contig 26604 bp, 22 predicted proteins | sample Cyp1metagenome_FD_92528 | JGI IMG/M metagenome (GOLD analysis project Ga0126342, IMG submission 92528) | Coral microbial communities from Lord Howe Island, Old Settlement Bay, Australia - Cyphastrea 1 metagenome | ecosystem: Host-associated > Invertebrates > Cnidaria > Coral ...
CTCGCTACATGACTCAAGGCAAGCCTGGAAGCTAAGGACGATCCAAATGGGGGTCACGTGTCTGCCGAAAAAGGATCAAAGCTTCGCTTGTTTGTGCCTGCTGCGGTTCCCCCAGTTTTATAGGTTCATATGGAAATATGTGGAAATAATATAATGATATGGTACAACCAAGTTAATACGATATATGGGCCTAGGCCTAGGTCTGGAAAAGTGGTATACCTCAAAAACGATTCTATGTTTAAAGGAAAATGGTGATAACCCAATTCATGCAATGGGGCACCATATGTATTTTCAGACTAGGGCTAATGTACCAGCATTTCAACCGTGGCTAATTGGATACGTCGGATAAGGGAATGTCATTTAGATTAGACATGAACAAATGGGGAATTGTCCGGTGCCAGGTGCCAGAGGTTCAACCAAGTAATAGTAAACTTAGTAAACATACATAAAACGATGTGGAAAACCCATGGTTTCCCTTTTAGAACCCATGGATCCATGGTTTCTCTACATTCATGGTGGGTTTTCTATATACATCTATGTTTGTTTACAGGAGGGTAGTGTATTGAAAAAGCACTGCGTCCCATCGAAAGAGGGTTCAGCTAGCAACAGCGACGAAGCAAATAAATTTTTGCATGCTACAAGCTGGTTCTATATTACTGGATATTAACAAAGCAAGGGCCCAGGGGCTATTATGGGCTATTAACACTATTACTGCACATGTATATTCCTGTATAACAAGAACTAAAAAAAAAATTCATAGATCTAATATTCCCAATAGCATACAACTGATCTTACAATTTCTAATCATCAACCAAGCCAGTAACCTACATGATCCGCCATGAAGGTTTTCGCCATCCCGAGTCGTCCATTGGGTTTTAATGTGATTTTCCCTATGAAAAGTGTACCATGACCCGGGGTTTTTGCACCATTTTCAGACCAACCCAACCTTTTTGTGATACACCCAATGATACTTTGCATGTGTATCTGGGTGTATACCCCCAGTAGAATGGGTTTTCAGACCAACCTATATTCACCATAAACCCAAGTTATTCTATTCATAAACCAACTTGGCTAAAGGGCAACGTAGAAAAAAAAGAAAAACATCAGCCGCAACAGCAACCTGCGCAGGACCAGTTTGAATCTGAAGTGGCTTCCATCCAATTCAGTCTCGCATTGGTGGCTCGGCAGAAAAGGAGATACAGATATTGTTTTTATAGGTATATAGATATATGTATTATATAGAACTACTAATATGTATGTATATTATATACTATACAATATACAAAATGTATTAAAATGTGGTCACCGCATGTTTCGATATATCAATGGTGAAGAATGGGATGATAATGGGATATACCCAACCTGGTTATGACTAACAGTTCGCCATGGTAAAGCCATGGCCCATAGAAAATAGATGGTTTACCGAACTTCAACATGGGTGGATTTTCCATGGCGAACTGTGAATGTCATAACCAGATGGTAACACCCGAAGCAAGCCTTGAAAGCAAAATCTGGTTAAAACCGTGGTAAAGACCCTAAAAAACCTATCATGATACCCTAAATGAAACCCAAAACAAACCCCAAAGAGTTGGTCACATGATAAACCTCTAAACGCGGCACCTGATAAACCTGGGGGTATATATCATTATATATCTATATTTATCATAGATGACTAAGATATTGGTATTGATGTAGATGTAGACAAACATATACTTCGAAAAAGATACACACAGATGAACAGCAATAGCTCAGCACCAGGTCATGGTGGCCATGATTTTGGTGGAACATGTGATTGCTTGCAGCCTGGTGTGGAAGAAAAACAAGTCCGGTTGGCTGGTTGAACTGGTTGAAGTTGGGAAAATTTGGGAAAAGTTGGGAGGCGATAAATTGATGATATTTTTGGGGACTGGTGTTTTTTAGCAACACTAACCAGCTATATGTCCAGACATTGGTGGTTTTCTATTGAATTGGATGGTGTTTAAAAAGGGTTCATGAAAAATATTTGGATTTACATCCAATTCTGTGACTCAACGTAGATTGAATGGGGAAAATTTCTCATCGGTGTTTGGGGGTACCCACTGTGACTGAGAAAAGAACTGTGGAGAGCTTTGGGGAACTTGAGATTTGGTAATTTACAACTGGTTGGTGGTGACTAGAACCATGGTGACTTAATCTATGGTATATCTATGGTTAATCTATGGTATATCTATGGTTAATCATTGGAATAACAACAAATATCTGGTTGGTGGTGACTGGAACCGACTGGAATTTTGGACCATTTTCCCCAAGAGTTGGGATATGTTGGGATGAGAATCCAATTTTTCAGAGGGATTGTTTTACCAACCAGACAAGAAAAAGGCTAAGGGGCTAAGGACTTGATTCAAACTCTCCACTTTTTTTGCTGCATGGGATACTGGGATTTTCTGAACTTAGCGACTTTTCGTGGCTGAAGAACTCGAAAATTGATTGATTGTGAGAAGATGGCAAACATCTTATGATTTAGATGTCCTCCAAAAATCGCAGCTTCTGCATTCTTCACAACCAACTGATGAATGAACAATGATGACAAATGCTTGGTATCACATGTTTCACCATTTTTCTGTGGAAATCCATCATGATCACGGGGCATGGCACCCATGGGTTGCTCCATCTCCAGGTGTTTGGTTTGGTTTGGGAGGCACCGATGGTCGAACGTGGCTCACGGTCTTTGGTTATCAGGACCGATGTGGATCGAGATGAAAAGATTGACGTCGATGTGGATCCCTCCTGCGGGTCACCAACTTTGATGTGTGCGGTTTTTCGACTTTGTGTTGATTAATATGATGCATATTGATCTGAATGTTATGTTGTTTTTTTTCCGTATCACAAAGATTCGTAAACCGGAATGCTGATCAACTGAAGTAAGATGAAACCTGAGCAATTTGCCAAAGTCTACCGAAAACACCATCTGGTTCCGGAATGATCCCCTCGCAGCTTTCCCAAGCTGGTGGCTAATAACTTTATCAAATGCCAACATAGCTGAAGTAAACAACAAGAACAGCACATGAATTTTCAGGATATGACCATTTTATACAATTTTCCCACCTTGCTGCAAGTTGATATCTTTGGTATATCGCCTCGGCCATGGATCTCTTTAAATAGCGTCATGTGCAAAAAATGCCGTAGCGAGGAGAACACATTTTTTGAAAAATACTACGCGTGCCTTGGGCGGCAAGGGATCCAATGTGGAGGTCTTGCCGACGTAACTGACCGATGTGCAGATTGCAGTTTTTTATTTTTGCAATTGGTTTTATTAATCTTAAATAAATATAATAATTGCAATATAAATACACCAATAATTGGTTTTTGCAAAATCTAAAAATATATTTAGATAATTTTTAAAATACACACTACACCTTTTACATCTTATAGAATATTGATGAATATTGTATATGTACATCATATATAAACACGCGTACGCAATCTTACACACAACATCCCAGAAATTGTTTCTGGTGATAGTTGCAGCATACCACTGGATTTGGATGAAACAACCAGCGAGTTTCCTGTAAGATTTTGCTTAAACCATCCTATCGAACGTATCATGCAGGTGACCCAAGTTATACTTATTCCTTTATACCCTTTGGTTATTTAACATAGCCATGGAAAATGGCCCATTTTTTGATGATTTTCCCATTAAAACCTCCATTTATGAGGGATTTTCCATGGCTATGTTAAATAACCAGATGGTCACCCCCATGAACTAGTTCGATCTAGCATAAACCCTAGTTATTGGAGTTATAAACCAACTTAGCGATCACCGTTTTGGGGCACCAGTATGGAATTTAGGGCCATATTGTTCATCATTCTCATATAGTATTTAATTATTGTAAGCTACATATCTCTATAAAATCTTCAAATTCCTCTAAAAATCCAAAAGTTAAATACTGTACAATAGAATGCAATAGTATATCCCGATAGTATCCCATTCGTATAAATTCAAATATTCCCATATCCCAGTTATATTCCTCATTAGTATACATTGCTATATCACGATCTTATAGAAATAATGATATACTTATTAAGTTATGTAATATATATATATATATGTACTGTATATTATACATATATCCCTCTGTTATAACATCTTCAAAATGTCCCAATTTCTGCCACGAAAAACATCAGGTGCGTCCGTTGGGCTCTGGCTCAGCTGGGCTTTGGTGCCACGGCCATTGAAGCGGTCAGCGAAACCGAAGGGCGCCCGGGCGGACACGGCAACGGCCGGGGAAGCGATGGGAGAAATCATGGAGAAACCATCGGAAAATGGGGATTTACGCAAGAAAATGGTAGATTTTGATGGGGATTTGCTGATTTATGGCTAACTTGGTGAATAAAAAAAACTCCAATTTCACCAAGTTGGGTAGACCTGGTGATATCGAACTCGTTTGCTGAAGAAAAATCCAACTTTTTTCAGTTCGGATCCACCTCAAGGTATGAGATCCCCACAGATGGGATTGAGGCATATTTTTATCAATCCATTCGTGGGGATTTGTATACCCCAAAAAACAAAAAACAATGGTTTTCTCAGGGTATTTTTTTTCAACCATAGCTCACATAGCTCACACAAAATGACAATTTCACATACCAATTTACCCGAACATGGATTCATGGATTTTGGAGAATTTCGAGGATTTCAGTGGAAGCAGAGAACATTGAGATTCAAACTGGAATAAAACACCAAGCAAAATGGGGATTTTTTACTAGCCAAAAAACGAGGATGCCATCAAAAAGGGTTCACACATACTGATTTATGATTGTTTTTGTTGCTAATTTAATGCCATTGTTCTTTTTTCACCGCAATCTCAGGTGAATGTATGTGGACCAACAACGCATGATGAATGAACCAATAAGACTGGGATTTAAGCATCACAGATTAGGACTTCACCAGAGAAAATGGACATGTCACCTTAAAAATGTGGCTTTGTAGCTTTTTTTTCAGACTAAGAATATACCCTTTGGTTATTTAACATAGCCATGGAAAAGGGCCCATTTATAGATGGTTTACCTATTAACAATGGTGATTTTCCATGGCTATGTTAAATAACCAGATGGTAAATGATATCCATTTATATCCCATATGCAACCCATGGTGTTGGTATATGTTTAAACCTACCAGCAACTCGGTGATTTTGGGATTTTGGGCAAATGTTGGAGCTTTTGTTAGCGATGGCATCATAGGGGAGGAAGGAACAGATTGCCATCTGGCTTTGCCCCGGAAATGAACAATCCACTGAACATAGAAATGTACTCTTAATGTATGTTAATTATCGGGTATTACTCATTAGACATATTTATTACTCATTATTACTCATATTAATTACCCAATAATTAACATACATATTTATGATTGGGATTATATGTATGTTAATTATTGGGTAGTCCTCATGCCTCATTATTATCATACAATCCACTGAACAATTAATCTTATCCGAGTCCTTATTTACGTCTACAGACGATTTACCTCGCTTGACAGGATGCTTCATTGCTATGGATTACCCGCAGGCATCGATTTTTTTTGTGACCATCAGCAGCAGAATTCAGGCAGAAACCTGCCCAAGTCGCCGTCCAAAGAGCTCCAAAGAGCTCCAAGTGTGTCTAGAAAAAGGAGTTCCCCTTTTTCAAACCACATGGGCTTGTCATTGTGGTGATGCCCCAATTATCATTTATGTCTATGCACAACATTTTTCAAAATCATAAAAAAAACATTGGTTTTTGGATGAAAAAATGGGCACCTCCAACCTCCACCGGCCCAACGGTCCCATCCAAGGATGTATTCCAACGTGGTGGGCTTCATATCTTTGGCGCCTCGTCGACCTCGTCTTTTTAAGCGGCGAATGGTCCCTGGTATTTTTTTTCCCATGCACATGATTTATATGATACAACCAAATTCAGTCATATATAAATGGAAAATAGATTATAAATGGTCCATATATAAAGTGTAAATGGTCCATAGTCAACGAATTGATTTATATTCTATGTATATATATATATACACATAATTACATATATATATATTATGCCATGTATCTGGTATGCCAAAATGAGGCACTTTTCAAGAACATCTCAAAACTCGACTTCGCCGGATGTGATTTTTTCATATTTTTTCATCCGCCATGGCCCAATGGCATCGCCATCGACTAGGTCACCTCTTCAAGTGTGATCAGTTCTATGACCTCCTTAGTGGGTGCCCTTCATCGCAGTCGTTCTGAAGAAACGCAACAACTGGGCCCTTTGGCGGCGAAAAGTGCGCGCAAGGGGCGACTGAATTAAGTGGTGCGGACCGATTTTGGCTTTTGGATGAGATTTTGGGAGTTTCGGACCTATTTTGAATTTGTTTTTGCATTTCAGAAAAGGGAAGACTTAGATTCTGAATGATCAGAAACTAAATGGAACTAATAATCATAAGAAATGGGAGACTCGAAATATGGGTTTCAGAATGGTGGTTTCAGTTGGGAAGATTGAGACTTGTGAATTCAATCTTGGGCCATGTTTCAGACATCTGACTGTGTGTGAAAACTGCAATGACCTGATGAATTTCTCACATTTTCCACTGGATAAGCATGGATAGGCTATGGATAGGTCTAATAATATACATGTTAATTGGATGTTAATGGGATTTAATGAGATTTGATGGGATTTAATGGGATTTTAAAGTGATTTGATTATGTGATTTTAATGGGATGTTAATGGACTTCTAATGGGATTCTAATGGAATTTTCATGGGATTTTTATAAGACATTATGGTGATGAATAAATAAGGATTTGACCAACAAAAAATGTTGATACAAATGGGATATGCCCGGCATGCTAAACATACAAAAAGCGAACTGGAAAGTCATCACGCTTAGGTACATCAGCGAACTTTCTACGGCAATTTTCAATAGCCAACTGTTCAGCTACCAGCTTGGTATCAGAATTCACCAACCTGAACCTTAATGAATAGTACACCAACTTGAAAAAACAACATCATGGAACTTAAAATAAATTACCCTATGGTAAACTAACATAACTATGGAAAATCACCATCTTTATATAATAGGTAAATCAACTATAAATGGGCCATTTTCAATAGCTATGTTAAATTCAAAAGAGGGTACCAACCTGAAAACAGCTGAGATGATTCCAGCTATGGGAATGATTCCAAACCTAACCATCATTCCAGCAATAAACATGTCACAGTGAGGTCATGGTTTTTTCATCCAGAGCCATTTTCAAATACCCTGGCTCTGACTGGTTATTCAAAGTGGCTATTAATCACGAACATGATGGAGATGCAACTGACAATTGATAGTTGAATGATAATTGATCTGGTTGGTGGTGACTGGAACCATGGAATTTTGAATGACTTTCCCATCATATTGGGAATGGAAAACTCATCCCAACTGACGAACTCACTCCATCATTTTTCAGAGGTAGGTAGGTGGCTCAACCACCAAGCCACCAAGCAGATAATTAATCATCATTTACCATCATTAACCACCATTAATCACCATTAACCACCATTAATCACGATGAAAATGATTGGAGGTTTCTAACGATCTGAAGGGAATAGAATCCCAGAACTTGGCCCAAGTCCTTAGCATTTTCATGGCATAAAATAAGCCATCCCCAAGTGGTTGATGGCAGCCATGGTCCCCCTTGGCTTTCCCACATTAACCGCCCCAAAACTCATGGGAAACTTAAGGCTTGGTGTGGTTTTGGGCTGATCAATTGGGGACCATACACATCCAAACGCCAATGAAATCCCATTCAATCCCATCAAATCGCATTAAAATCCTATTTAATCCTATCGAATTCCATTAAATGCCATCAATGTAAAATCCCATTGAATACTATCAAATTCCATTAACATCCAATTAAAAGTCCATTAAAACCCCAGTAAAATACCAGTAAAATCCCATTAAATTCCATTAAAATCCCATCAAACAAACACAAGTAACATGGTATTGAAATCCCATGAAATCCCATGAGAATCCCATCAAATCGCATTTGCTCATTGATGATTTTTACATGTGATGGCCTTTGCAGGCCGTTCAGGTCAAAAATCACCAGCGATTCATCACCAGTAATCTTGCCATTCAAATCCCAATAAAATCCAATTAGCAAGATCCTATTTTTTAGAATCCCAAATAAAATCCAATGGTGATTAATGGTGATGCATCACTCGAAAGTAATCTTGTTGCATTAAGATCCGATTTTCGAGTCGCAACTTTCGAGCCGCCCCTCTCGGGGGTCGCAGGTCAGCTCCGACGTTTCCTTCGGCAGAACCAGGCGTACTGCGCCAGGGGGGAAGGCTTGAGACTTGGTAAAGCCAATAATCTGGGGAAATTATAACGACCTCACTGTTCTCCCGAAGCCTGGAATCATGGTTAGCATACGGGAAATCATCCCCAAATGGGCCGCAAGATTCAGGTTAGTGAAATATTATAATTTACCCAGAATAACGATAGTTAGATTGGATTCATGTTAACCATAATAATATACCATCATAATAACAATAATAATAGTTGGTATGATAATAGTTGGATTGGATTAATGTTGACCACATTAAAGCATTTGGAGGTATAATTAGGTCTTCATATTAATTAGGTTTACTGGCACCTGACTGGCACCTATGGCACATAATTAATGTGGTAGACCCAGTAATCGTCTCATAACCATTGGTAAACAGTAAACAAATTGGAACATCTTGGTTTTCTGGATGGTGAATCGTATGAATTATCGCGGTGCTAGCCGAACAAAATGGTGATGGATGGTGAATCGAGGTCTATCGGATGGGTATTTGGTATGTAAAATGGTGAAATTCACGGTGAATCCCACCACTAGAATTCATGGAGAATTCATTGAATCACTCCCGGGAAAACATCACTAGAATGATGGTAAATATGGATACAAAGGTACACTATCCCTAAATTTGATGCTAGTTTCGATGAATCTGGGTCAATTGATTCATCGTTGATGTCAATTGCAACGACCTCACGTCGCGACGACCTCACTGGAATGATGCTAGCCTTATTTCAGGTCGTCTCCGCAGCCATGATCTCCAGAAATTGATGAAAGAAAGACCCGGCCTGGTAAACGTTAACAAAAAACTATGGAAAATAGGAAAATCCACCCATGTTTAATGAGTAAATCAACTATTTCTGCCATTTTCAATAGCAAACTGTTAGTTTACCAGAGGGTAATATATATATATATATATTATAGACGATATATCATACCTGACCAGATTACCATGTAATGATATGCAGTGTATCTACTTCAAGCATCCCATTCCCAACAATCCCCTCTGGTCTAGTTCCTACCCAGACATGCAGATGATGTTCCGGTTGAAGATATAGGGGGGTTCCCATGAGGTTCCCATGACCAGATCATATACCATTTGGTTATTTGACATAGCCATGGGAAATGGCCCATTTATAGATGGTTTACCGTTCTTAAAAATGGGTGGATTTTCCATGGCTATGTTAGTCATAACCAGATGGTACCAGAAAACAACAGCATTTTTTTGTTTTTTTCAGGTTGAAAGCGAGGCTGAACTGATGAACATGTCGCTCATGTTCATGGATGACCGTGTTGCATCCCACGATGTTTTTCTTGGGGCATTTGAGGCTAGACATCAGATAGGTATCCTATTGGAAACACACCAAGGGAAACACCTGGTAGTTCTGGCCCCAAATTGAAGCACCAATGGATCCAAGGGGCCTACGAATTGGCAGCAAAGACTCGACTCCGGTGGCCAGCGGTGAGTGATCTCCAACGAAAAATCTACCCGGCCTGGTAAACGTTAACAAAAAACTATGGAAAGATCCACCCATTTTCCATGGGAAAATTCACGAACTAAATGGTGATTTTCCATAGTTATGTTAAATTACCAGAGGGTAAGATGGAAGAAACATGAAGAAACGCCACAAACTTCCGGCTGGTTATAGAAACCCCCAAAAATTCAGGCCGGTTATATCCAGATTTTACCACTGGCTGTCGTTCTGGCTGAAACACGGCCAGGTGGACCCTGGACTGAGCGAGCGCATCATGCGTTTCTTGCAGTACACCTACCATGAGTCGCTCGTTTTTAAAAAAGAAAAGGATAGGGTTGGCGAAATGAACATGTCTAAATTCCAGGAAAAATATATAAACAGGTTCTGGAGACGGGGGAGCTCTCATCTCAAAACTTGGAGTTCTGCAAGTTCCCAATGTTTATGGCGTAGTTGACCGGAAAAACACTGAAAAAGTGTGGAACAATAAGACATTCACATTTTGCGGGAAAACAATAACGTCGAGGCCTGGCTCCCCAATGAGTTGAATGTTTCAGCCACTGAAAGATCTACCGGCCAGATATGAGGTGGTTAATATCCATCTAACATCAACATAACGAAGTGATTATGTCATGTTACATCACCATACACATCCATTAATTGTTAATTAATTATGTCCATAAAATCCAACAAAAAACAACATACTTATATTTTTATGTTCATATAAATGTTCTTCATAAAGCCATAAATTCCATTAAAATCCCATAAAATCCCATTAAAACCCATTAAAATCCCATAAATATTGTTCTGGTCCAACCAACTCAGCGCCAGATTTACAACACCGGGCCGCTTAGCTCGCATCGCCGCTGGTCGCCTGCACAGGAGAGCTTCGTCCGCGGGGGATAATCCTGAAACTTGGACAACGAGTCGACGAGTCGACGAGTGGTGGGAACTTGGGAGGGAACATGTACCCTCTGGTAAACTAACATAGCTATTGAAAATGGCCATTGTGAGTTTTCCCATTAAAAATGGTGATTTTCCATAGTTATGTTAGTTTACCAGAGGGTAATCATGGTGGTACGGTATAGTGATATAACTGATAAAGCTAACAGTAATAGTTATAATAGTTCTGATAAAATAGTGATCATATACCATTGTACAGTGATAAAACAATCATAATGATGGTGGTGTGGTGATAATCCTGAACGATTTATTTATAATATATGTGTAATATATTTGGTTAAATTTCATCACGACCTCACTGTTCTCCCGAAGCCTGGAATCATGGTTAGTATACGGGAAATCATCCCCAAATGGCCGCAAGATTCAGGTTAGTGAAATATTATAATTCACCCGGATGGATGATTTATGGATGTTCCTCCCCCTAAAAGTGGTGCACGCACTAGCCATTTTCACACGGACATGCACATGTTTATCCCCCTCAGATTGTAGAAGAATCCCTTCCTTGCCATCGTATGAAATACCTTTCATAACTGAGCCTCTGAATCTGGCTCGAAAATCAGGGAGAACTTGTGTGTACTTGCTCCATTCGGACATGAATTTCCAGCTCACTTCGGAGATTGCTGGACTTGTATGAAGGGGAAACAGAAATTGGAATTGCCGTGGATTTGCCTCTATAATCCCCTTCCCCTATGATTGGCCCCCCATGGTCTGCTGTCCCCTGAAAAAAGCATATTTTTTTGTCGGATGGTGATCCCTACGAATTGTTGATGGTGAATAACCCTTTAAAAAAACAGAAAGGGGTGTTGTGAGCGCTAAAAAAAACGAAATTTTGGGGATATATAGCCTTGATACTATGGATGGTTTCATGTTTTTTGCGCTCACAACAGCCTGTGTGAGTAGGACGAATCATTTGATATACTAAGCAACCAATGTCTGCTGTCTGCTGCCTAACCCAAACTACAAAATCCTAAAAAAAACGTTGATTGGTTGAACTCCCCATTATCTTGTGATTGGTCAGTGAAAGTGACAGTTAAGTCAATTCAATCCCATTCAATCCCATATTTACCCTCTGGCAAATAAACATAGACCCTGAAAATCACCAATGTTTAATGGAAACTAATCTTCCAACCCCTATCTGGCAGGGTCGAACTGTTAATTTACTGGAGGGTAATCCCTTATTAAATCCCCTTGTATTATAAGATCCTCCATTAAAATCCCACTGAATCAATTGGAAGGGCTCCAGCTGAGGAGGTGGAGCTGTTTTGGTCCCCTTTTTTTCCATAGGATTTCTTAGTGATGTTAATGATTTTAGCTTGATTTTTCATGGGAATTTCATGTGATTTTTAATGAAGTGTTAATGGGATGCTAATGGGAATGATCATGAAGTTTTATGTTGATTAATCGGGATTTAAACAACAACAATGGGGAGATTGATGGGAATTTCTCCTCTGCTAACTGCTAACTCACAGTGCTATGAACAAATACGCCACGTAAAGATGATTTACCTATTAAAGATGGTGATTTTACACAGTTATGTTAGTCTACTGTTGGCCAATAGGTAAATGATGAAACTCCTGTAAAGGGGCCATGGCTTCCATAGCTGTAAATTTCCAAAGGGCAACATCCGTGTTTTCATGGAGAAAGACGATGACAAAGTTCAAGGAGTTGACCCACCAGCGGAATGAGCGTCCGAGTGGTGAAGATGTCGAAGCGAAGCATCAAGTCTTCAAACCCATATGCTCCATGTATGGTATATTTATATCTACCTACATTTGTTGGGTGACTTTTAAAATTTTAGAGCAAATGTTGGTAAATATTCCAGCACCATGGTTCGCATATGGGAAAGATGTGTGGCCATTTGCAGAGTTTTTAGCGATGCAGCAACTGCAAACGTGGCCAAATCGGAGATGGTGCCCTGATTGTCTTGACTTCATTTCTTTTGCACATTCCCAGAATACCATAATCCCTATGATCCAGAATACCATACCCATAGGATCCATGTATACTATATATATATACTAACATTTGGGGTATATGGATGGCAAATGTTACCATATATAGCATACATGGATTCTATGGGATATAAAACCATATCCCCTATAACCATATTCCCTATCATCATTTTTGCAGTAGTCATTAAATACCTGTAACCACCATCAACCACCGACTGTCCAGAGATTGTTTCTCCCTAAAAAACCACCGCCAGACTGTTCGTAAATTTTCGAACTGCTTCAGTAAGGGTCGACCTCAGAACATTTGGACGCAGGACTGGTGAACCCGTGTCTGACCCCCAGAACGCCATGACACCGACCTGGTCCTTCTTCGGGGGATGAGTCGGTCCAGAACAATCCCAGCGATTTTGATGTGAAGAGCTACAAGGTTTCGAGCCATCCCATCCCGTCCCCATATGTCACAAAAGATAATTACCATTTATTGTTGATGGATGACGTCCAATCTTACAAAGTCCGCCCCCACAGGTGAGTAAGTTGGAAAGCTTATAGAACTATATATATATCATATACAGATAATAGAACTAGATTAAGTAGGGTGTATGGTGGATATATCATGAAAAAAACACCTCCTGTAAACGTTGACATCGTGGAATAGCCATCATGAATGTAGCTTGAGCTCCCATATTTTCCCATTTTCCGGCCTTCTCAGTTTTCTCCGTCTTTTTGAAGCTGGTTTTTCCCTGGGAAAGCTATAAAAACCTTGCAAATACCCTCTGGTAAACTAACATAGCTATGGAAAATCCACCCATTTTTCATGGGAAAATCCACTATTTCTATGGCCATTTTCAATAGCTTTTTGTATGTTTACCAGAGGGTATCAGTGGCAAAAAAGGATCTGCGCCACCTTGGAGTACTCAGGCGATCTTGTCCTTGTTATCGGTGCAACTTCAAAACGAGTTGCAGTTCGAAGCTTTGGCGAAGTCTCCGAGGGATCTGTTGGATCACCCAGCAGAATATGCAGTAGAGAAGAATGATCTGAAGAAAACCATGAGAATTTTTTCTGGGACTTTGATGTGCATAATAATTAAGGAATATATACAGTGTATATATATATATGATTACATAATAATACATATATGTATAATATATATATATACAGATATATGTGATATACACGCATATACCCTCTGGTAATATGTACTACAATAGTTTGCTTTGGACAATCACCATGGAAATGATCGGGAAATCATCCAAATAAATCGCCCAGTTTCCGTAGCAAAATCACCAGAGGGCGTGTGAAACTCGGGGAAGCGACCAGGACATCGTGGATTTTTCATGGTTTTTCATGGTTTTCCTATGAGAAATGGTCATAATGGTGGTCTTAAAGAGGGATTTATGAATATTTACGGCGCATTTGGAGTGATTGGTCATTTCAATTTATTCACCATTTGGGTTTTGTCGGAAAATACGGGGCACACAGAACAAGATGACCGTTTATATGGGGAAGATGAGATTCTACCCTCTGGTAATTTAACATAGCTATTGAAAATGGCCATTTATAGTGGATTTACCCATTAAAAATGGTGATTTTGCATAGTTATGTTAGTTTACCAGAGGGTAAATAATAGGGTACCCCTTCCGCCCATTTTGGATGTTGGGGAATGATAGCTGCGGGCAGTACAGCTTGATAGCTTGGACAGGTCGGAAAATTGGGCGATTGCTGACCATGATTAGTGACGACTTAATGTCAACCCTGGATTAATAAACCCCTAGCCCGGCTGTTTAATTGGGAGGGTACCATAAAAAAGTATCAGATAATGACTATTGGAGGAGTACCCCCCTAATGAAAATAAACTTCGTGGTTTAGCAAAATCCGGGGTTGACATTAGCTACTACCCTGGCGTAAAAATATGAAAAGTTGTGGAATGCCGATGGGAAAGCCGTTCGGACAATGATCTGGAAATGGTGGATGTTCATATGTTCCACATCTACATTAGTTTACAAGAGGGTAACGGTACCCGGCCTGGTAAACGTTTGCATAACTATGGAAAATCACAATTTTTAATGGGTAAATCAACTATAAATGGCAATTTTCAATAGCTTTTTGTTTGTTTACCAGAGGGTAACTGGTATGAAATGTATGAAGATTCAAGATACTTTGAACATTGTTGGATGTTCTTTTCCACGTTTCTTTGTTTTACCAAAGAAACATACCCTCCAGTACTTATTGATTTGACAGCTATGAAGGCCATGACCCATTTAGTTCAATGATTTACATTGTGTTCTATAGTGAGCTGTTAATTTTCAAGATGGTATATCACATTTACATCCTCATGTTTGATCATTTCTGTTGGTTAAATCAAGTAAATCCCTTTAGAATCATCATGACATCCCATTAGATCATCCCCATGAACATGTCCTGAAAAAAATACCATATGAGAATCTGAACATCGCACTCAAAATGAGTAGATGTCTTGAACTCCAAGAGGAAGCAAACACCCAGTGTTAGGGATATTTTTTCATGATGGGCTACTGTATCCCAAAGCAGAGTGCTATATTTTTTGTCTGGAAATGCTACTGGCTATAGCAATCCTATTTTCGTAGGGGATCTACAGCCATTTTCGTCAAAATATGTCAAAATCCAAAGGTAGATATTGACAGCCCAGTTCAGAATAATTTTTAAAATGAGGTTGCTAAGTGAGCAGTGTTCAAAACCCGCTTGATTGATGATTATAGGAGATTATGCTATTCAATGTATATATATATAGAAAAAAATGGTGTTCATCGCAATCCAATATGGAACATCCTGACCGTTGTGTAGAGGGACTTTTGGCTTTTGAACACAGATCAAGTGGCCATAGACCAAGAGGTACGCAACAACACCCTAAAGGTGTCCGAAAAAGTCATCGGGGCACCCCAAAATCATCCATTTTATCTTGGGAGTTTCCATGAAATAAAACATCCAGCGATAAAGGGGTACCCTCCTGAATTTTCGGAACCCCCCACATCTTTTGTCGGTCGCCCAGGAACGGTACAGGCGACTTGGTACGAATCACCCACTTCATGGGGGTCCCTCACTATTGTAGTTACTACAAGGGCCCCAGAGTTAGCTAAATGATAAATGGCTAAGTTGGATTAAGGTTGAGATGAGAAGCTGAACTAGTAGTAACATTTCGTACCTATAGGATTTTTAAGATGGACATCTGGTAGACATATCATGACTAATCATAGTAATCATAGTAACATAGTAACTATAGGATTTATGATAGACTCATGACATATCCCTCTCAATGGGCTCACCATGACGAACCTTGGTGACCCATCGTGGAACCAACATTCACCGGTCGGTGATTTCCCATGTGACGGCCCCATGACGGGCGTTTTTTCACCAAAAAAAAACGGAGGGGAAAACGCCATGGTTCAAGAGATTTCTAAAGTAGATCAAGGTCAATTCTCCAGATATAAGCAAATACAGATTGTTGTCAATTACACTATCATACTATGTTTCTCTTCAAATCACTGAACTAAATGGGCCATTTAAGTTCTGTGACAAAGTGTTGAACATTCATGCGTCAGACGCATCCGGAGTACCTGGACGTGATCCATGGAAGTGTTCACTTCAATAGGTTGGTGGCTTCAACAATTCGTATTATGCTGTATGATACGTATATGATATGTACGATCATATATTTTGTCTCTATGAACGTGTTGCTATACATATATATATACATAGAGAACATAGTAACCATGCCTTTCAAAACATGTTGTTCACCTATATATATATACATGTTACTGTACTATATGATAATGTCTATGCATAATAGTTACAATACATGATCAGTTAGTATAGTATATAACATGATCATGTATTGTATATTGTATTGTGTATTGTATTGTATTGTATGGTATTGTAACATATGTAACATGATCATGTATCATGTAATAGTACGCCCAACAAGTTGTCATGTCAAGGTTGTATCGAATTCTTTGATGGATATTAACTATAACATTGTAACATTAACATTACCCTCTGATTATTTAACACAGCCATGGAAAATGTACCATTTACAGAAAGTTTACCTATTAAAAATGGTGATTCTCCATGGCTATGTTAAACAACCAGATGGTAACTCTCATGTACAACCTTACAATTATTGATACATATAATGATCCCAACTACAACTATAACTTTAACATTAACATTCCTGATAGTTGAAACTGTCATGTACTATCATTAACATTAACTATCATTAACATTAACTCTCATGTACCATATTATATTAACATATTAACATATTAACTTATAAATATTAACATTAACATTAATGATAGTTGTAATGTAACTGTCATGTACTATTATCATTATTGTTAACTATTATCATGTACTATTATCATTAACTATTAACATTAACATTAACTCTCATTTACCATATTATATTAGCATATTAACATATTAACATATTAACATCAAGATTGACTATTAACTATCATTAACATCATATTAATTAACTATTAACATATATTAACTATCATTAACATTAACTATTAACATTAAGATTATCCTTTGTATCATCATCTCTTTTCGCCAAGGCATTGCTTAGATCGGATTCTCTTCCTGCGACGTTTGATGGACCAGGAGGATCTCAGCACTCAGCACGGCCAAGTGCCACCTGGTGGACGGGACGGAGGATGGGATGGTTGAGGCATGTCATTTTTATGGTATTTTAGTGGTATTTTAATGGGATTTTAATGGGACTTAATGGGATTTTATGGTACTTTTATGGAATTTAATCGGATTTTAATGGTATTTTAATGTGACTTAATGGGATTTTAATGGGATTTTATGGTACTTCAATGGAATTTGAATCGGATTTAATGGGATTTGAATGGGATATATGATGGTTACCCTCTGGAAAACGTTTACATAGCGAAGTGGAAAATCCATCATTTTTTGAATAGGTAAATCAACTATTTCTATGGGCCATGGCTTCAATAGCTATGTTACAAATTACCAGAGAGTAAACCATGGGTTAAACCATGGGAAAAGCCACGAATCTTTGTCAGAGGCTACAGCGAGTTTATACCTGACTGATCCGGATGATTCATCCCGTGAAAATCCATGGGAAATCTCTGAGCTACATGGAAGTGTTGAATGCCAACCACATCAATGGGTGAATCTTATGGCCTTATGGATGGAAAAATGATCAGAAAACCTCACGTCGCTAGAGACACTCAGTGGAATCATCCGCAAATGGCCTGAAGATTTTAGCCATTTTCAGGGTGAATTAACATCAATTTAATGGATTTATGAGGTTAGAGTTATTCATGGTGACAACAAGGCCTCCTATTAAGGGACTAATTGATTTAATTTTACCCTCTGGTAAATTAACAGTTCGACCCTGCCAGTTGTCGGGGTTGGAAGATTAGTTTCCACTAAAAAAAAATGTCATTTTCAGGGTCTATGTTGATTTGCCGGAGGGTAACCATCATATATCCCATTAAAATCCCATTAAATCCCGTTAAATTCCATTAAATACCATAAAATCCCGTTAAGTCCCATTAAAATACTGAATCCATGTTTGATGAAAATGTCAAGCCCGCGCTGGTCCCGGACGAAGGTTATCACAAAAAAAAGTGATAAAATCCTATCAACAAACAGGGAAATTATGAATCCTGGGTTGGCAACATAGTAAGGGGATTGCAAGAAGAATTTCCTGAGTTTCAGCGGGTTGATGTAACATGTTTTAAATTGTTTTAACATTTCCCGACAAACCAATATATCAAGCGGCTGTTAGAAGTGTGTTGGAGATAGATTCCCATCACAACTGTGCTCGGTTTATACCCGGTTTTCCATGTATCAAAATACAAGTTTGTGTCAACAAAGATCGCAAAATCATGATCTGCAACGCATATCACAAGGCAGATCTTCCAGAACCATCCAATTCTGGGGCATGTCTAAGTCACATTAGTTCGCGAATTCCACTTGTATTAATAGTATTAATACTTATATCAGTACTATACATCCTACAACAAACGGGGTTATAACATGTTATACTGATTGGTGGTTTGGAACATTTTTTATTTTCCATCCTATATGGGATAATCCTTCCCATTGACTAACTCATATTTTTCAAGATTGTTATTGCACCACCAACCAGACGGGGTTATAACATGTTATAACTTTTAAAAAAAGCAGTTAAATGATGGTTACCAGGTTATAACTTTAAAAATATCAGACCCTTTATGGTTAGTTTTTGGTTGATGGATCAGTTCTGAGGTGATGTTGTCCTTGGATGTCCTTGGGGATTCGTTGCTTAAGTAGCTGGCTCTAGCTATACGAATTGTGGAGCCCACTGTGGGCTCAGAAATCCCAAGAAATCCCCAGGGAAAAACGAGTTGGGGAGTATGGGGAGCTACGAGTTGAGATTAACCTGTATTACCCTCTGGTAAACGTTTACATAACTATGGAAAATCACCATTTTGTATGGGTAAATCCACTAGTTCTATGGCCATTTTCAATAGCTATGTTAGTTTACCAGAGGGTAACAAATGTACTAACCATCAGTATAACCACCATTCTTAACCCCTATTGACTATATATATATATTATATAAGTAATTATATATATATATATATATCATGATATCATCAACAGGTATTAAGCACTATAACCATTAGTATGAACGCCTATATCTCTTGTCAGAAAATATCAACCCTGGTTTTTTAGAAGTAAAATCACCATTCTTCATAAAAAACAAAATCGCCATATTATATAGTAGAATCAGTATCAATCACTACAACCACTAGTAGTTTAGCATTATTAACCATTATTAACTAGTATTAACCATTATTCACCACTATTAACAATGGTTATTAAATATGGTTTGAGCATAACCTGCCCCAACTCCTCTCAGGTTGCAAAAAATCTCCATGACGGTGGTTGTCGTGGACGCTGCCGAGGTGCATCAGTCGGTGGTTGTCGTGGGGATTGTTTTGGTTTTTTTTGTCCTCCCGTGACTGGGAAGATGAAAATTCTGCCCACTGTAAATCAACAGTAAATCAACAGTTGGACCCTGAAAATCACCAATTTTTAATGGAAACTAGTCTTCCAACCCCGACAACTGCCAGGGTCTATGTTAATTTACTGGAGGGTACTAAGTAGGCTATTTTTTTGGTTCTAGCCCTAGTTATTCTTGTGGATTAGCCCTAGTTATTCGCCACTTATCCCACTGAAAAAAACGGTTTGTTTTTTAACCCACTTAGTAAGTGAGATGAACCATGTATCCCCAAGTACTGGGCTTCATATGATCCTGAAAATATGGATTATGAATGATCATGATGGATTACTACTGTGGATTCATGGATTAATGATGATTAATGCACATTAGCCTCCGGTAATTTCTTATATACTAATATATACTAATAACTCTGGAGAATCACCTTCTTTACATATTACCTATGTTTACTGAGTATCACATGGAACCTTCATGGGTCATTGTCCGTAGCTGTGAAAATTCGTCATTACCTTGGGGCATCCTGGGATCCAAAGATGGATTCAAACAGCCCTAAAAGATCGTTCCCGGTAGGATTCAAGTACCTCCAAAGAAGGTACTTAAGGCCCATGTTACATACCCTAAATATTCTGGAAAATACTACCTCAGGTAGTGGTATACAGTAAATTAATCATATGAATGAATGTGAATGGACCTAATATCAATACCATTTCGCTTTTTTTTCTGTCAAAATCGTGACTATTTGATCTAGCATCAATTGAAAAACGACAGGAACACAACTAGATCCTGTACTTAGTAGGAAAAAAAACACGTGTTTCTTCTGTGTAGATATCAGCAAGCTTATAGCCGTACTTTCCAATCCTAGATATGGCCGTCCTAGCGTCTCGAAATGATATTGACATGCATGACTCGCTCTACTTACTATTACCCATTATTGCTAGAGTTTGATTTCGAGTATGATCATCATAGTGTGACTATTATCATACCAACATTGAGCAATGATTATGATCAATTATGTTTTTGTACTATATTTTTTACTACTAAAAATCATGGACTCTTTATAATTGTATATCTATATATCTATAATTCATACTTCATACCCCATATGCAACCCATTGTGCTGGAATATTTACCAACATTTACCGCAAAACATGGCCCAGTCATGTAGGTAAATATTCCAGCACCATGGAGCATATTGGTACTATAATATAGATCTATATATAGTAACCCTCCAAACAAATAGAAATATTGAACAACTAGTAAACTAATGGTATATTAATTATTTATCTATAATTCATGTTGTATTATCATTTTTCATATGGACATTTCTATCATATCTCCCTTGAAAGGCCCGTTGAAAGGCCCGTTTTTCACGGCCCGTTCCGGTGAGCGTTCCGGCGGCTTCGCCGCCCTAGGGCGACACGGTCTTCGCCGCGGGAGGCCTGGCTGATGCATGTTTCTTTATCCTCCAAGGTGGGGGATGCGGATGGGACATGTGATGGGAATTCATCCCAGCATTGGGAGAGAGTGAATACATTGGGATGAACAAGATGAAAAGTGATGAAAAGTGATGAAAAGTGAATACTCCTAGCACTTTTTGCATTAAACATGTAGATCTGGGAAATAACATGGGGAATTTTGATGTGATATAATGAAGTATGTACACTTTTGTTATGTACATACTATGTCCAATATCTACACTTATTCATCCCAAAGTATGTAGTATGGATACAGGGAATTCGGATGGGAAATTAAACATGGGAAATGATGGGAGAGTATTCAAGAAAATCGGATCGGAATGGGATGATCTTTTTTTTTTTAAACAAGCAATCTGGATAGAAACTACCCCCGGAGACTTTGGAATGCGATAAATGGAAAATATGAAAGTTCAAGCTGCAAGACAAAGATCACATGTTTGTGAACTATCAGAGATTGACCATGAAAACTGTTGCTGTTGTTGTTGCTGCTGCTGTCAGCTGTTAGCTCCTATGCATGTGATGAAACATGTGGGATAACTTGATTGTAGAACATCAGTTGTGTTTTTTTCAGTGCTAAGGAACAGACAATCAAGATGTATTACTAAGAACACATATTCAGACATTTACTGGTTGGTGGTTTGGAACAGTTTTTCCATATATTGGGAATGTCATCATCCCAACTGACGAACTCATATTTTTCAGAGGGGTAGGACTCAACCTCCAACCAGTTTAAGTATTGTAAGTTTACTGTAACACCAGATGACTGAGATAATAGTTGGAATATGGATTTGTCTGAAAATTGGGAGCCTCCAAATGGTCATATCTTCATAAGGAAGATGGTAAACCAGTGGATGGAATGTTGGAATGGGATTTTCCAATAAAATTTCAGACACACCCATAGAACTCATATAACATAAAGCAATGGATTGGCTCAGGGGGGAACACCTACAGGAAGCCTTATGGACTTTCCCATGAAACGAAAAAAGTGGTTTCCTGGAAAAAAAAACCCTTGAACCATCCCAGTGAAGATTTGAATTTCATTGTCAGTTATATCATTTTTTACATTCATGAACATTCACCATGAGACAAGATGAGGAGAAAACCCAATCATCACCCACTTTCTCGTGGGGATTTTCCAAAATTTTCCCATGGAAATCAACCATCCCCATGGATCCCCATGGAAGAATCATCAACCAACCAGGGGGGTTTCCCCCGTTGATTTCTAGCGTAGCCGGCCTGGTAAACGTTTATATAAATTGCTATAGGGTCTGGTGAAAATCTACTGTTAATCATGGTGAATGATGATGGTTATTATATGGTTATTATATGGTTCATGATGGTTTATAATCATCGACCCATGATATCCTCTGGGTAAACGTTTACAGTTTTCTATTGAACATGGCTATAGAAATAGTTGACTTCACCATTACAAATGGGTGGATTTTCCATAGCTATGTAAACATTTCGCAGAGGGTAGATACCCATCCTCCCAAAAATGCCATTAAATACCCATTAGATATACCATATATCATATATTACCAAGATATTACATATACCATTAGATTTTACCATATATATACATATATATTACCACATATTACCGTTAGATATGACCCATATTCCCTAAGCAAGAAAAGCCAGGGTTTATCACGCAGGAATGGCTTCACAAAAAACCCACGCATTCCTCCAGGATCCCTGCGCTACACGCAGATGGAACGCGCACCATTGACCCTGGAAAATGCTGGAATGGCTGTGTCCTGGAAGGAGGAAAACCTTCGGCAGTTTTTTTGGGAGTTCCATTCCAAAAAGGATGAAAAAACATCCATGGAATTTGCCGAAAAATGATGGTTTAACATGATTCAACTATGAAACATGATGAATTTGCTATGGAAAAATGATGACTTGACTATGAACAATGATGACATTTCATGGAAGATGACGATTTGACTATGAACAATCCCATATGCTTCATGTATGGAATATACCAACATTTTCCCTAAAAATCACCCAGTCATGTAGGTAAATATACCAGCACCATGGAGCATATGGGAACGATGAATAATTTGACTATGAAAAATTGGCAATTACTAAGTATATCTGGGATGCTCTCCGGTACTTTGACACATTTCACATAGCTGGTATAGATGGTACATGAACTAACTTCCATGGTGACTTTTCCCACTTCTCACACAGCAACAAATATGGGAGGTTATGACAACCTTTATTTTCTAAACCAATGGATCCAAGTTTTATTCCTATATATAATATAAATTGCTTTAATTCCTATATGTTATATTGTTGTTATAATCCCTAGCCCTATCTTAATATTGTTCATGTGTTTCGCTGTTTTCGGGAAAATGGAGAAACATGTATGTATATATATAATCACTCTATATATAATCACTCTATATAATATATATATATATATATATTATATATATATAATCACTATGTAATCACTATATATAATCACTATATATTCAAAATCACATATATATATACATACATACATACATATGGATAGATATTCATGATGATGTTCATATTATAGTTGGTGTTATTTTATGTGTAGCTCCACGGTTCGAATCCACGGCTCAGGCTGAGATGGCCCTGTGGACTGAGTGGAACTTCATCGGAGATCTGGTGTCCACCAGTTTCAGCCTCTTGGACGGTGGAATGATTTATGGAGGATGTCTATAGTTAACTGATGTTAACTGATGTTAAGTGATGTTAACTGATGTTTACAAACCAACAAGGGAGTTGAACCCACCATGGGAAGTGTTTCACGAAATCGAACATCATTTCCTAATTTCACCATTTCACAAAAGGGATGGTGCGAAAATGGTGGAATCGATCGATTCTTCAAGGATACCCCCGGCAAATCTGGATATGTTGAGACCAATCATCCCGGGGCTGTAGCTGAACACAGCTACTCTTAGCCAGCAGCTACTTGTGCTTCATTAGCCATGACGGATCCATTCACGGTGCTGCTATATTAGTGGTGTGCCATGAATCCCAGCAATATACCCCAAATATTAGCATTAATATACCAGCACCCTGGATCCGTCATGGGTTATGATGAAAAGCCTGACTAACCGACCATCCAAGATATAGATTTGAATCATGATTTGACCAACATTTTGGGCGATTTCACCAGCAAAAAAAGACGGCAAACTTGTGATTCAACCATGAACTAACTGAGTGATTTGTCGGCAATGGCTAGCTGGGATATCGGTTGTCCAAAAATGCAGTGTACCAGAAAACTGGCTGTTTGAATGGACATCAATGAATGGACCATGTTTGCAAACAAACCTACATGAATTTGAGAAGAAAACACCATTTTACTGTGGAGATCTCAGTTGGTAAGATGTAATAAGTCACCACTTCGCAAAAACAACAAGCCAGGACCGCGCATGCACAAAGCCTGCATGAAACAGCCATGGGAAGATGGCTCCACCACGACTCAAATTGGGGCGTTGGGATCAGATCAGCAAAACTGGTAATGTCAACCCCGGATTAATAAAGCCCGTTTACGGCTGTTTAATTGGGGGGATACCATTTATGTACCATTTATGTACCATATTGTGACTATTTGGAGGGTACCCCCCTAGTTAAGAAACCATGGTCTATTAATCCGGGGTTGACATTGCTTAGGATTTTGCGAGTCCCTTTTCCAATGCTACGTATCAAAGCGTGGATCTTTGATCGCGCTGGGCGAAAAAAACGCACTTTTCATAGGATCCGGGATTCGAGATGATTCTATGGAGGTTTCCGTTTTGTCATGGGTGCCCTCTGGTAACAGTTTACATAACGAACTGGAAAATCCACCCATTTTTAATGGGAAAATCCACTGTTTCCATGGCCATTTTCAATAGCAAACTGTAAACGTTTACCAGAAGGGTATCATGGGTCGATGATTATAAACCATCATTAACCATATAATAACCATTTTTTTTCACCATGATTAACAGTAGATTTTCACCAGACACTCCAATTAAAGCCCCCGCAATTCATCGTCAGACGGCTCTGGGGATACTGCACTAAGAAGCCTCTGCTTGAGAATTGGATTTTTTTCCCGATGGGAGCATGCTATGAATTGTTAGCAGTCTTTATGGGACCAAAGAAAGATGTGTTTATACTGAGTAAAGCTGGGTTCATCCTTTCCAAACCATGTATTCGACCAAGAAAAAAAACACAGCACACTAATTAGTGGGATTCACCCAATGGCTGCCATAGTCACCATCCCCATACCATCACCATTTTCATGGTTTTTTGTAAACGTTTACCATCCCCACATGACAGGAATTCGATTGTGAATTCTTCAGGTTTACCGTTTACCAAACCTTTTTCCGAGGCAAAATTGCAGGCCTCGAAACCGAGGATTTCTGCAAATGTCGCTGGGCGAAATGCGATGGGATCTCCAGATCTAGATGAAAAAATCCTCCAGCGATGGGTGGATCCTGGATGGATAAGGGTGGCAGCATTGGATAGCCGGTAAGCGCGATAATTCTCATCTTTCATATCATCCAAAAAAAGGGGTACAACAGGGTACAAGCAATTTTATAACCATTTTGGCAATTTGGCACTTGGGGATTTTACATATTTTTGTATATGTTTGATCTATTTTTGTGGATCCACCAATAACCCTTGTTGAATCTGTTACTGTTTGGGAGACTCCAATTTATGTGGTGACTCTTAGCTAACCTGCTGGTGCTCCGATTTCACTGGGGTTTATGAAGAAAATAAATCGAACTCGTGGGGTATCGAACTAGTTTATGATGTCTATGGGGGTTACCCGCTGGTAAACTAACATAACTATGGAAAATCACCATTTTTAATGGGAAAATCCACTATAAATGGCAATTTTCAATAGCTAAGTTAAATTACCAGAGGGTATAAACCAACAACCGGAACAAACGAGGGGCACCAGCTTGTGCTTCAAGCTGCCCTGGGCCCAGAAAATCCAATCGAGGCATTTTGTCCTCTCCTGATCTGCAACATGAAGCTCATGGCTTCACGTCTGGGAAGGGTACTGTACTGGGAATTGGTGATGCCTAAACTTTCAAACATGGCAAGTTATGCAATGGTAATGGGTGTAATCGGTGTAATGGGATATGTTCATGGGATCTATAATCAACTTAATCAACTACCCATGACGGATCCATGGTGCTGGTATATTAATGCTAACATAAAGGGGGTATATTGATGGGATTCATGGCACATCATTAATATACCAGCACCATGGATCCGTCATGGGCTATGATCCATATCATGACATATCACAAGGTGGTGCCCCCTAGATAGCTAAGTTGGTTTATAACTCCAATAACTATGGTTTATAGGTGATATATCTATAGTTAATGGGATTATAAACCAACTTATAACTTGGGGGGCACCACCTTGC
>Ga0126342_10003274_pt1 | contig 26602 bp, 29 predicted proteins | sample Cyp1metagenome_FD_92528 | JGI IMG/M metagenome (GOLD analysis project Ga0126342, IMG submission 92528) | Coral microbial communities from Lord Howe Island, Old Settlement Bay, Australia - Cyphastrea 1 metagenome | ecosystem: Host-associated > Invertebrates > Cnidaria > Coral ...
TGATACCAGGTCATACGAAGTGCTGCACCTGTCACGCAAAATCATCTTAGCAAACCTACAGATCTGATGCTCCAAAATGCAACCCCTCTCAGGAAATCATCGCCCTGACCTCCTAACATCTCTGATGAACATGTCTTTTGTACTGCGCCTGCCACGCGAAATGCACCTTTGCAGATCCTCTTCAAATTTCCCGCGCCTGCCATCGTTTTTGGAAATGCTACTAAACCCTCACGTTTTGCTCATTTTTGATAAGGTGCACAATCCCCTGCGCCTGCCACGCGAAAGCACATCTGAACGTCCAAAAGTGCTCCGTACCCGTCAGTTTTTAGCACTTTTGACTTCGAAATGTGCTTCGCATTGCTTCGCGCCACAACAGAGTGCACTTTTTCGACATCGCAACTTCTAAAAGTGGTTCGAAGCTGGTGTGTTTTGTACATTTTGACTTCGAAATGTGCTTCCCGCCACAACAGCGTGCACTTTTTCGACATCTCAACTTTCAAAAGTGGTCCGAACATGGTGTGCTTTGTACATTTTGACTTCGAAATGTGCTTCGCATCTCAACTTCCAAAAGTGGTCCGAAGCTGATGTGTTTTGTGCATTTTGACTTCGAAATGTGCTTCGCGCCACAACGGCGTGCACATTTTCATCTCTCATCTGGCCAGATGGCTCGGCACCCGCCGCTTTAGCGAGCCTACTTTTCGACCCTCCGGAGCTACAAATCATTGGAAAAACGCAGTGTTTCGCGACTTTCCTACCTTTTCGCGCATCTGCATCTTCTTTCTTCTGACTCTTTCTCTTCTCTGATCTTCTCTCTTCTAGTCTTCTCTTCTCTCTGACCCTTTCCATCTCTGCTTTTCATCTGTCCATATTGTCGGAAGTTTGACTTCTAAACTTCCTTCGATCAATATAGTGGGGTTAAATGCCCATTTTGGGACACCGCCAGCTGTATCTCTTGCTTCCGCAGTACCGTTTTGGCTGTGCCGCACGGCGTCACTCTTTAACAAATCCAATCGCTTCACAGTTTCGACTGTGCCCTGGTGTTTGAGTGGAGCAGCCGTGCCACCTGGTGAGTAATATAGAGGCATCAGCATCATGGAGTATATCAATGTATATTAATTAAGTATATTATATTTATACAATATATATATAATGTATGTATATATATGTATAATGTATATATATAATGTGTATATATATAATGTATATATAATGCATATATAATGTATATATAATGTATATATAATGTATACATAATGTATATATAATGTATATATAATGTATATATAAATACATATAATGTATATATATAATATGTATATATATAATGTATATATGTTTATGTAATGTATATATAAATAATGTGTATATATATATATAATGTATATGTATATATATATAATATCACATAATAAGCTATATAATATAGATATATAATATAACACACACATATATATCTATAATATGGTATATTTCTATATACATTACATGTATGGGTTATATTGGATGGTTATATATGCCAATATAAAATAGTATATACATTATGGATGTGTCTGAAAATGGGGGATGGACCCCCAAATTCAAATGGCAATTTTTTGAAAGGATGATCAACCAATGGATTAGGGGTACCCTATATGTACCCTGTTTTCAGACAAAGCTGTATGGGTATTGGCCATTGTTCATGGGACATATAGATGATTTATGCGGTGGATTTGGGATATACCTCATCTTTGGACAAAGCGGTTGGCCTATGTTTTGGGTGTACCACACGTTATTGTCCCACCCCACCCCACCCCACCCCACCCCACCGGTAACTGATCATGAAAGAGCAGTGCCCGTGTCTGCAATACAGCAAGAAAGATGATGAGGTTGCTGTTCCTGTGTGTGTACAGGAACATGAACGTCATTGTCCCACCCCACCCCACCCCACCCCACCGGTAACTGATCATGAAAGAGCTGTGCCTGTGTCTGCTGGACAGCAAGAAAGATGATGAGGTTGCTGTGCCTGTGTGTGCACAGGAACATGAACGTTATTACCCCACCCCACCCCACCCCACCCCACTGGAACATGAATGAGAGATGATCAGGGTGCGCAAGTGAGTGACATTTTGCTCCTGGGTGCGCAAGCGAGTGAGGGTGCGCATCTTGAAGAGGCTTGGCTTTCTAACGACTATAATTTTCATAGGAGGCCTTTTCTTGGTCCCGACCTCGCTTTGGAACGCCCCACCCTTCCAAAGTAGTGCACCTGTCAGTAAATCTCATGTCTGTGTGGTTGGCATTGTTTTGATGACGTGTATCATTTTGTGTTCCAAAGTGAGGCTAAAATGGTTGTGTTCCAAAGTGACGCTTCAGAGTGTGTTCCAAAGTGATCCTGCTACCCTCCGTAAGTATCTCCAAGTAGTCCAATAACGAAGTTGCAAGGCTAGAATCGCAGCATCTCAACTTGGAGCACTTGGACCATCAAAGTGGTCCGTATGGGGAACCAGACATAACCAACCCATTTTGGACCTAGACATCCTGTGGCAGCTCCTTGGCTCAGTGGCTTTCGAACCTTGGAGACACGTGGCCGAGCGGCACGTCCGGCCCTCTTCAGGGCCGCTTTATGCCAGCTGTGGCATGGTGAGGCATGCAGTCGGGCAATCAACGGCTGGCTGTGAAGTCAAGATCAAAGTCCAAGGCGACTGGTGATTTGGAGGACGGGTCGGTCGGAGAGGTTGATGTCAGGGCCAGGTTGAGTTGTTCGGTGCAAATTGGGCTACCCCCAGTTTCAACAGATTGTCAATTTTTCCATGGCTGGCTAATATCCCATTTTTGGACAACCTATTTGGATCTGGTGTATAAATGATGGGCCAGTTTTAAAGGGCTGTGACATGCTATGATTTGGATTTGGGATATTATGACTTGGATCTCGTGTCTTTTGAATCACGGGACTAACACGCCAACAGCGTAGATTAATTTTGACTTTTAGTTTAATATGTAAAGATTGTAAAGCATCTTCCAAACACGTATATGGTAGTTACATCCCAATTTTCTTATGAGGGACACGTTGATTGTCCTCAGGTAAAAAAAAATCACGCATGTCGCCAGGAGGGAGGCTTCTCTTCGAGAATCCTCAATGTCTTGGATTATGTCATCACTGGTGACTTTAGAGGCAACTGGAAGGAATGGTGGATAGTCTGGACATGTCTGGACAATGACCGAGTGTTATCTATCGCAAGTTGGAGCAAGTTGCGAACAGGGAGAGGTCAAGAATTGAGAATGACTCATCCGTAGATTGGCAGTTCTGAGTGAAAGTATCAAAAGACAAACACTGCAGCTGCAGACCATCTTGTGGTACCATGAGTCATGCTGTGACATTCAGTGCGTGTTCCGAAAACAGAATATCTCAACACTCATCACACCGCGGAATCTCTGACTCATCTTGGTTTGGCTGCGCTGCAACCGGTTCATAGCCTCTTCATTCGGAATGGCTGATAGTTGTACCGTATTGTCATATTCTGCGACCATCGGCAGATGCACCACTCGGCTCTTGCAAAGACAACTTGGCTTCTGAAGTCCTCAACGGGGTGATGGGGAATTCATCAATGGGTGCATGGGGTGTTTTGACATTATTTTAGTTTTCTAAGCAAATGGGGCATTCATGCGGCAACTAAATAATGTCAAAATTCCCTAATTATATAGAAAAGTAATTAGTTTTCATATTTAGGTGCTATGGATCTTCAACATATTTCAAAATATTCTAAGCAAATGGGGCATTATCCGGTTCATCATTTTGATGTGTGGTACACATGAACCAGTTGGCTGTCAGTGATATGACCTCTACAGTCTACAGATCTGATCAGTGCGTCGACCCGGATTTGGGCCCAGGCCTCTTCAAAGCTTGCAAGCAGGGCTTTGTGAAATGCTTCCAGGATCTACTCGAACGCTACGAGAACTTCACTCGATGGATTCTCGAGCTCGACACCCAATGAGGTAAACCTACTATTTGGGGATGGGGTTTACCACCCTACCACCCATTTATGGTGATTTTGGGGATGGTTCATTATTGGTTATACCACATGACATGAAGAATTGATGCATTGCAAGGCCGGGCATTGGTACGGGAACATTTTCTTGGACCGTCCCCAAGCTTGCAACTTGTTGCCGGTTCGCAGATTCTAGGAATGCTTCAGATGTGTTTCTGAAAATGGGGGATTTACCCCCAATATACCCCCAATCTACATCAATCTATGTTCTTTATAAATGGGTAGATATGGGTAGCCACATCCTCGGAATTAGCGAAGGTCGACCTTCGGTGCCCTCATCATTTCTGGAACGACCAGATATTTTTTTTGGCCATCCCCAACCACTGAAAAATGCTTTGACTTGAAGATTGTTGGCTCTTTTTCCCCAGATTTCAATGGGTTGTTGTTGTTGGCTTAATGAGCCAAGGATAGCTACCCCTATCCTGCCACATTTGGGTTTCCCTTGATGTGTTTTCGTTGTTGGATCGAGGATTGCATTCAACAGGAAGGTGCAAGAACAGAGACTCGGTGCCACCATGAACCCCAGAAGTTGGGAGAAGACCCCTGTAACATTTGGGTTGTGTATCCACTGTACAAAAATAACCCTTGATACATCCGGATTTCACCTAAAATTACTGTGAAATCATGACAAATGGGAACAAAAATTGGAGATTTTCTCTTGCACTGTTTATTGGTATTTGATCTTTGCTACCCACCAAAGTTTCATTGTTTCATATCATTGGGTTAACGTTGTGTGGTTTATTATTAAGGGTTTACCACACTGGTACACGGTACATGAGCCCCTTGTCATTGGAGTATTCAAAACCAGAATTTTGAGCATTTTGTATGGGTCAAAATTGAATAGCCCCTGATTTTGCGTGGGTTTGTACCTGCAAATGGTTTGCCGCGGGGATGAAAAAAATGACCGAAGCCCGTCCGATTCTGGCCCAGGAGAGCAATGGACCAGACTTTGGAACATCCTTATCCAAGGATACGTGCAATTGTGAACAGCAACTTGGATAACTTGGGATCCCATCTGCTGAATGGTGCTGGAATATTTGCAACATTTGCCCCAGAAATTTGGGGGCCAAATGTAGGTCAATATTCCATACATGGAGCATATGGGGATGTTTTTCATGTGACCAACACACCCAACAAAGCTGCAAAAATAGACTCGGGGGACCCGCAAAATCAACAGTTTTTTCCACTTAGTGAGATCGTCATCCTCTGTTGGGTTGGTTTGGTGCCCCAGCCAGAGATATTGTGCCATGGTCAAACGGTCAAACCATGGGTTTTTCTGTTATGTGTTGAATTTTTGTCAACGCTTTGCAAACTCTCAAATACATATCAGGCAAAGATATTTTGCCGACTTTTGATACCTCGGGTTGCTCATCGCTGCGGAGATTGGGGTATCAGACTAATGCCCGAGGGTTAAACATACGGTCCATTTTACAAAGAAACGCTGCAACCTTATTAGAGCTCAAAAGATTTTTAAATTTGGCCAACCCTAAAAGCGTCATGAGCACGCAAATCCAAAAACCTTTGAATCCACCTTCCTTGCAAATTGATGATGTGGCTGAAGATAGTGCGAGGCAGCGTTTCGCAAATTACATGAGACTGCAAAAGAGGAATGCTAGGGGTGATCAAACCAAAAAAAAGGAGGTTGCCTACTTTGGCACCTGAAAATTTGGTCGCGCCTTGCGATTCCTCACCCTTCCTGTTCTGTTTTGATTCCCACTTCCCTTTGGGTTAAATCTTGCGACACTACAAGTATATATGTGCATGATGCATGTTCTTATCGTATTGTTGGGGCGCTCCGATTGTTGGCCCTGGTCTTCTCTTGACCTTCACGATATTCAATCACCATAGCCATAGTTTCAAATGCACTGACCCCACCAGTGTCCGGGGCTGTGTCATTATGGACCTCTGAGATCTTCTGAGTGCATGCGAGAGTCGAGTCAAACCATGGTTTATCTTCCTGCAAGTTCGTCATCAATCTATATGCATTTACAAGGATTCCCAATATGGGAAAGATGACAATGACCATACATGTGTGCACATAGGTGTGCACGTACACATTGTTTGTTCCGCAGGGTTTGGGAATGTAGAGTGACCCTGTCACGTTGGATTGACAAATCTCCATCTAACCTCCAGTAATCAAACATGGCAATGGAAATCCACCATTTATGGTTGATTTTCCCAGCTATAAACCTCCATTTATAGTGGATTTTCCACTATTTGATGTTTATATAATACAATATCCAGGAGATTCCAGGAGTATCTGTATTGTTTCCCTTGAAGCATTCCATTCATGTGCCATCCCAATTTGACATATTTTGACCTTAAACGTAGTGCATGGGCCCACGACACTCCTGCAGGCTGATGATTCGTTCGGAGGTAAAACGATACAACTGATTTTGGATATTTTTGGATTATCATCATTCATGAACTCGGAATCCCGTTCTTAACCAACCAGGATCACCAGGATCAAATGAACATAGGCTGTTTAGGCTGTTGAACACTGCACATGTCACATGTTTCGGCCGGCTGATTTTGAATCTCTACCCAATACAAACATACCACGAGTGGCTTCGATTGGCCGGTTCCACGACGCCTCGTAAGCCTGGATCTCTTCAGCATCTTGCAGGCAACTGTTTCGAGATCATTGGTAACTTTGTGATCTTCTGCAACACCTTTGTGGTGGGTTGGCAGGCAGAAAAGACACCCAGAAACACCACGGATCAAGACAGTGCCTGGGAATGCACGGGATGGATGCGGGTCACTCAAAGTGGATAAAAAGCGGATAAATGCAAAGGAAATAGTGAATTCAGACCACTAAAAATCTATAAACGGGAATACTCGGAAGGAATTGTAAAAGGGATGGATTTAGATCAGTGATGAATTAACAATGAAACCAATTTTTGATGTGACCATTCAAATGCACAGGAAATCAACCTCTCGTAGCCAGTGCTGTTCCAGGATTTCGATCCACCATTTTATCATGTTCGATAGACGTGGACCTTAATTATCACCATATTAGGACACTTTTTGCTGCTTAAAGCGCCCTTTGAATGGGCCCTTGAACGGGCCCTTGAATGAGCTTCTGTGGAAACCACCGTTGACATGACATTCGGCACCTGGCTTCTGTTTTCAAAGATGGTACTGCCGCTATTTGCAGGTCATTGTGGACGAGTGTTTTTTTTTCCCCAGCTGCTTGATAGTTTCGAATATTCTTTATGTTCAACATGATGTTCCCTCCAGAATTGGGAAAACGATCCGCAGTCATGCTTTTTAGCGAGTTTTTTGGGTGGGGGGCTTTCCAACCAGCAAAGTTTAGCTTCAGGATTGTTGTCCACCATCTTTGAGAATTTCTTTACCTTTGCCTTTGTCTTGGACCTTTCGATGTCAACTTTATGCTGGGGTTGGACTTACTTGGTGAAGCGCGAGACTCTCGATGCACTGATGAGTTGGTGACAACTTGGAGGGCTTGGGTTGTTTGCTGATCATCTACTGTAAGGGGACTGCAAAACTTGGGGCTCCCAGATTACTGTAACATACTGTGACTGTAACCATTTGATGATCTATGTGGAAACCATCCTGCTTTGCGTCCAAATAGTCATTCGAGGTTATTCGATTGGTGCTTACAGATATATTCCAATGTTTCTTCTTCCCTACAGCATGTAGATGCCCACAGTACAACAACCAGGCGGCTGAAATCCAAGATCACCGAGGAGTCCTCAAAAAAAGGTCAGAATTTGACCTCCAAAATGAATGGATTACTACCCAAAAATGGGAAACACAATTGACTCGTACCCATAGTAAAGCCATATGGTATGAGCTGCAGTCACATCAGGGTACCATGTTTAATCCTGTAATATCCTGTATCTGGGGTGAAAGGTACGAGGATGAACCCTTCCTCGGCAGAGCTGAATACACTACCAGTAGAAGGGGCCCTGCAAATCCCCCCCTCAAGGCAAATGTCAAATGTTAGAATCATACTATCATGATCTACTATGTATATATATATATATAGATATTATAATTATAAATTTTATAATATAATATCATTAATATATATCATATCGCATTTTTAGATATTATTCTAATTAATTCAATGATATTATATGTATGATTAAACAATTACACATAGACACCCACCCATCCATCCAGTATGTCCAAAAACGCCCCTGGGTCAAGCGTGGAGAGATATCAACTCCAGGAATTGGCTGGATGTTTTCTTGGTCTTCCTCGGGGTGCTGACTACATGGATTTTGGGACCTTTTGGTATTGAGGTGCCACTCGGGACGGCAGTTGCCCGGCATCTTTGTTCGGTTTCTGAACATCGGGGATTCCCAAGTTACCATTGGTTGGAATACAAACATGGTCTAATGACTTGGATGATTTGCGAGGACCCCATGACTTCCGAAACCTCCATTTGAGTTGTGGTTGGATTAGCCCCAAATGTATATTCATGCCGGGGGGATCAGCCACGTACTCTCTTTTATGCGGTTTTTGTCACTGTCGATGATTGATCATCCAAATTAATCCAACCCGTCCACCAAAAACACATTTGTAGATGGTTCTGTTGAAACTGCAGGTTTTCCAGAGGGTAAAGTATTTACAACTTTGACAAGGCTTCAGGCAATATATATATAATATATATATATAATATATAATATACACTCTGCGATAATCAAACATTCGGTGCTGGAAAACTCACCGTTTATTTAACGATGATTTTTTTTGAGCGAAGAATATAAACTTCCATTTCGTCCGGGGATTTCCCGGATTTCCCAGCCAGCCACATATATTATACATCCATATGGAGCACAAAAGAACACACATATTTGATTTATTAATATCTACACATAGCCTACTAATTACTATTCCATTATGTCGATGTTTAACTAAGTTGATGAAGTGCTGAAGTTAACTCAATATATCAGATAGGATCAAGAATTCCATCATTCATAATCATTTTTTTTCATCTTCGAACTGTTGATCTATGCCCTTCCGCCGAACGGGTGTGGAAGGTCGAATTCCTGCGGAAGTTGACAGCACTGAGAACCATGCGTTGCTTGGGCAAAATCCTTGGGATCTGGAGGGCACTGAGCATGGGCATTAACCACGCAGGAAGATGCAGGAAGGGTTACTGTAGTTACTGTAGTCTAGTAACCCCCAAAAAGGTAGAAAAGGTATGAATAAATGAGTTGCCATGCATATTAAATCTATACACTGTGTATCATATATATATAACCTACAAATTTCGAGATGTTTTCACAAGCAAATGGGTCGCATGGTCGCAATGATCTGCCATGCGAATCAGGCCTTTTTTCAGTTACATCTACAAGTTCTGAACTTCCCCAGGGACACCACTGTGGCTTTTCGGGGCATCTAAGTGGATCCATGTAGCATTCTTCTCTCAAGCGCAGTTCAGCACATGGACTATGGAAAGTGGTTCTTCAAACAGCATTTTAGAACAACTTCGGCTGCATATATTGGGGATGATCATCCATGAACTGGCCCAGAAAATGAGTGGAAACTCCTTTCAGTATTTAAAAATGACTGCATTACCGTTGTCAAAGTCAGTAATTAATTGAATTCCTTCTTGGCCCGGCAGTGGTAATCCCCACCGTTTGAGCCTCCGACCTGTCTGGTCCTTTTTGGAGTGATAGGCTCGGTTCCCTGGACCGTGCTATACACCAATTGTATACATGATGATACGATCCATACAAACATACATATACACATATGTACAACTACGATTAGACTAATTTTTACAAGGTATATATATATATATATGTACATTATCTTATACATTATATTATATGTTCTTTCCATAGTAATAATAGCAACAATACTGATGATATGCATAATCCATCATAATCCCATATGTATATATATATATATACATTATACACACACATTATGTATCCCAATTCCATCATTGGGACCCAGGTTTGATCCGCCTGGCGCGCGCGGTGCGTTTGCGCCCGGAGTTCAAGGAGATGTGGGCGCTGATGAAGGGCCTCACAGAGAGCGGGGAAACCCTGAGCCTTGGCAAATCCATCATTTTCCCTATGGGTATTGTCATATGGGGGGTCAATATATATATATACAATGATAATAAGAATAAGAATAATAATATAGAATAAATATATATGTATATATAATAATAATATAGAATATATATATATATATAAATATAATATAATACACACATGTATGTAGGCATGTATGTATGTAATGTAATGTAATGTAATGTAATGTAATGTAATGTAATGTAATGTAATGTAATGTAATGTATGTATGTATGTATGTATGTATGCGTATAACTGGGTCTATACTGATTAGATACTTTAGTTCTTGATGTTTTTGCTAGATTTTTGGCAAGGTATCCAAAATTATATTATATAAGATGATATTTTCCACTAAATTATCCATAGTGTATATAAGATAGTATATTGGTATGTGTATAGTAATCCAATACAACATATATATATATACATATATATACACATGGAGGTTTTCCAAAATGGAATACCCAGTCGTCACCATGGGTTTGGTATCCAGGTTCTGGACCTACGTGATGATTTTCTGTGTGCTCTACTTCTTCGCCATCATCGCCACCTCGTTAATCGGCAAGGCGGACGCCTTCAAAGATGATGAGCTTGCGCAGGCGAGGTAGAAACCATGGCAATCTGATTGTTTACTGGAAGGTATAACCGCAAATTACCAGACGAAAATATCCAATGGTTAGTGGAAACTCATCTTCCAACAGCCAACTCATGGCAGGGTCTATGTGAATTTGTGGGTATAGCAGGGTCTATGGGAACGAAATTGATCTTGAACATCACTTTCTCAAGTGTTTATTGACCTATGGGGTATCCCTTGGGGGGTTTTCCACGGGTTTTCCAGAGTTTTCCACATCTATGTTAGTATTACCGGGTTATTACCGGAGGGTTAACTTCACTCCAAAACTTGGTAATGACCTTGCTGAGTGGTCCATCAGGAGTACTTCGGTGATGTCCTGCGCTCCATGTGGCTCGGTGGATTTTTGGGTGTGGAAAGATGGCGATGACGTGGCGTACGAAACCATCCAATAACCTTAAGTGTTAACCATGGTAACCATTGCCATAGACCATGATGAATACCCACAACATGTGTTCTTTTTCATGTTCAACCATGATGAATAAGAAAACCAGCGAATTCTAGTGATTCTAGTGAACCATTTGACATCATTTTGACCCGTGGCTGCTGGTTTGGCTATGGTTCAAAAGCCGCCTGGCATGCCCTGGCGAAGAATCCATGGATTGAACATGGATGGATCATCCAATCATCCCAACTTTTGTCACATCCCAATTTCTTGATCCTTTCTCCTTGTACGCTTGCGCGTACTTCGAAATCTGCCATGAAGGGTGATCTATTGCTGAGCAAAAAGAACACGTGCCATTGGTAGTGCCAGATTCGCCCTGCCATTCAGGTTGTCCCTGTTCCAAGTGATGACGTTGGACTCCTGGGCTTCTGGCTTTGTGCGCCAGCTGATGGACATTCAAGTCTGGACCGGCGGACTCCTGGGCAAAAAAAGAAGAATAAGGTTACCAAAAGATGATGAGAATTTTGACATGGAAAAGTCCTCATCATGAGGGTTGAAATGGAAGGCATCACCATTTTTGACATACTTTCCTCTGAATCATCATGATTTTTGGTAAATAATGGGGGTTAAAATGGACAAGTCATCTATAAACGAGGTCGTGCAACAAATATTGGGTAAACAAACCCAAGATCTTATTGGGCCAAGAACATCATTTTTTACAGAAAAATCGCATTTCTTATTTTTTTGTGAGGGTGTATACACTGATCTGCAAATCTCTACTGGCCCGTGGCATGGCGATTGTGACATTCTGAATTTAAGTTCACCTAAAACTGCTGCGTATGTTTCGTGCTTGGTCATTTTCACAGAGAAGGTGCGCCAATTTTCTTCGATTCGGGTACTGGTTTTTTCTATGTCAATGGTCCGTTCATGATGAAATTGCGTGGCCATCTCTCCAGGCCGATTTTGGGGTCCAGAATTGGAAACCGCTATGGTAAGTAAATCGCTACTGTAAGCGTAGGCCAGCGATCATAACGGAGTTTCAGTTTCTGCAATCCATGCTTCCTTACACACATGGAACATGTTTTACCTGGAAATGACACACTAATCACGATGCATGTCAGAGCATTTTTCAGATTCGTGCCACACGTTTTCGTCCTTTTAGGAAGTTGTGACAGTGATTCTGATCTGTGTCCACAAATGGCTGGGTATGAACCAAAATAGTGTAGACCCCTCAGCCAGCAGGTTGACTTGTGTTTTTGTACCAGAAACACACACAAACACTGCTGACACTATGTGTATATATATAATATATGCATATATATATATATATATGTATAATTTTCCATTTAACATTATATATATGGGCATACACATGTAGCCATTGTTTTATGTTGTTTACCCAGTTGTCCCTCCGTACATATTCCCATTGTGTCGATGAAACGCGTCTTAGATCTCATCTAGTTTCCATTATCCATGCCATTCGTGAAAATCCCCAACCCTAATGACTCTTCAGTCTTGAGGGTCGACAATCATGGCTGGAATCTCACTAATTTGTAAAAGAATGGGCTGTTATCAGAATGGATTGTCCATTTTCAGGAAGCTTCAGATGACCTGAGGTAGTACATGGTAAGTTCTTCATTCTTATGGCTACAACCATATCGGACAATAAGTTCACCCCATTCGGCGTCAGAACTATCACCCCCGCTGAGATTAACATACGGTTTCATAATACTAGAAATATACTAAACATGTCCCTTCTACTGGTCCATTCTTCCGGCAACGAAATGACTAGACCCCCGGATGTTTTCATGCTAGAGACATCATGAAACATAGATAAACATAGTAGATGACCATCATTTTGTGGATGTTTAACCAGGATTCTTCATTTTCTTCATCGCGGTGGCCGTCTTTGTGATGTTGAATCTGGTGACCGCGGTGATCGTCGAAAATGCCTTCTCTGACAGTAAGTCGGAAGATTTGGAACTGGCGGTGCGACTGGAACGAGAAAAGGAGGAGGAACTGGAAGATTTGACACTTGGCAGCCATGATATATATATATATATAAGATGTAAATATATATATGAGTTATATATATATATATATATCAGTGTACAATGACATATAATTATACTTAATAAGGCATAAATGGGTGATATGCATTTTACTATAGCCGTCCGCACAAAGACAAAACATCTGTTTACAGTATGTTATGATAGATGATGTTTCCTCCATCATTTTCAGGTTCCAACTGTTCTAGCTATTTGGGCTTGCTATCAGCGCATCCCATTCGTACCCGTGAAGCCACCGATTCCCAAGATATTGTGTAACCAGGATGCATGGGCGCATGACTATCCATAAAACTAGAGGGGATATAATTGGAACATGTTGGAACATCAATAATCCCTTCTTCCTAATATTAGACACCTCCAGAAACCATGGTTTAGTAAGGAATCTTCACAGAATTGGGACCATTGAGGGGGTGTTTAATATTAGAGCCAGGGGGATGGGATTATTTGGAAATAGAGACATGTGAACGCAGCTATGGATTTTGAAAAAACATCTAAAATCTTATTCCCTCAACTTATAGGAAATTGACACTGTACATGGGGAACTGAGAAATCAGCATGTCTATTTCTGGGATCAGGGTTCCAAGATGTTCCAAAGGGAATGTATTGCAATGAATCAGTTCACCAGACATTAGCCTACTTTTCACATCAGTTTATATTTGTCAGTTGTGGAGTTTCATCTTCCCATTCATGTCGAAGCATAGCTTCGAAAAATGACCAAGGCCCCGACACGTCGTTTTGTTTTTGGAACACGCAGGTGATCCATTTGTGAATGTCATTATGCCCCTCAACTTTGGAGCCCCGAAAATTGATGAAGTTTTGGGTGATTTTGGGTGGCGAAAGCTGACGGTTCAATCACTGTCTGCAGGAAACAGTTTTTCCTGCAACTTGACCTAGATGGCAATGGTGCTTTGACCAAGCAGGACAGGGTGGCGAATGTATCGAGAAAATGACACCAGGTGGTAAATATGATGATTACCCTTTGGCAATCAAACATGGCACTCAAAAATCCGCTATGTATCTATATATCTATATATCTATATATCTATATATCTATATATCTATCTATATATATATATATGGTGGCCCCCCCCCTGTACCTACCCTTTCTGTACCTTTACCGGTCCAATGAAAACCTCCATTTATAGGCGATTTTCAATCGCGATTTTCAATCGCCATGTCTGATGACCAAAAATCGCCCTTTTGTCAGCTAGCAATGGACCAAGGCTTCCGTCCAGTGGATCCCCAGGGAACATCAAATATGGGTGACCTAAAATGAATGAAAACTAAACAAGAAATCTTAGGGGTTGAACATGAACCAAGTCCAGATCATCTCCCTATCTTTGGCTGGTTTGGTCGATTTCTCGCATTGCTCCGCTATGAATTTTGATTTGGTAGATTTCTATGTCTATTGGATTTGCAGAGTTTGTTGCCTAGATTCCCTTTGTTTCTTGCCTAATTCCCCATTGGTCAACTTCGAATTTTTGGGTTCAACTCCTCATCGGTCGGTTATGGAACTCCGATGGCGGGGAGGAATTTTTCAACGCCACCAAGCAACGAAGCTTGGAAGATGGACCACTTTCGCCTTGCTTTCAAGGCATTTCAAAGCCAAGTTTAACATTTGAAACGCCATGAAATCAGTTTCCAATTAATGAAATTAATGGCTTATATACGCAGATACATTTATATAATATTTATATATATTATGTTGTATGTATATTATATATAATTATATATATAATCATATATACGTATATGTGTATATATATACTTATATATATATGTATACATGTATATATGTATGTCGGGAGAACGTGTTTGGTCGCCCCAATGTTTTTGCTGATTAGAATGCGCTCAGTGTGTGTACAGTTGAACACGAACGTTATTAGGGGGCTTGTGAAACGTGCACAACTTCTGTGACACGTGCACAACTTCTGTGAAACGTGCACAACTGCTGGGAAACGTGCACAACATCTCTGACACGTGCACACCATCTCTGAAACGTGCACACCATCTCTGAAACGTGAAACCCATGGATGTATATATAGGGCATACTACCTTCAGGGATCATTGGCTTGTGTCTAATTATTGTCTGTTTTGGATGAACGGTCTAGATCTGACATTCCAGCTGGATGCTGAGTGGCTTTGAACTGTGTCACTACTGATACTAATGTGGTAAACCCGACAATAAAACCTCCAAGCTTGAATTGTTTTGACCACCCATTTATTGTGAAATTAACCACAAATCCCTGGGCTTGTAGCAGTTCTTCCGATCCTTCCTTTTCGCTGTCCCATTCCTTTAAATCTACCATAGTATGCGTTCATTTTAAGTTCCTGGGGTTTAACCCGCATCCCACTGCCAGCCTGTTTGTCTAGGAAAGATTCGACAGAAGTTGCGAGCCTTGGACATTATGCCGAAAGACATTGATGAATTGTGGGATATTTTGGACGAAGGCAAAGGAGACTCTTGGACAATCTAGAAAGGCCAAAGGATGGAAAGGATGGAAAGGATGGAAACCCGGCCTGGTCAACGGTTACGGTTCAAGGAAATCACCATGTTTTATAGGTAAAATGTGGGAAAAGTATGGAAAAGTCATCTATAACTGGGCCATTTTCCGCTATGTTGGTTTACCGGAGGGTAGGCCTGTGGCTGAGCTACTGGATCTACTGGTAATTAGCTGGCTGAACATTTCCCTCAGCAACAGTTATTTATCGCTGCCCATTTAGGCCACGGGGATTTCCCGTTGCCATGTTTGATTCCCAGAGGGTAACTGATATTTTTTTGATGTTCAATGTTCATAGCCATAATGTGGATTGATCCAGAGCCAATTCTTCACATCGCCGTCATAGCCGCGAAAAAAAGTGGAAGTTTCCCCAACTGTGGTAGGTTTAGACCCACCATATCACCAGTAAGAATGGGTGGATAGAGCCAACCAAACATAGCTCAATGGTGACATAGCTCCAAAGTTCAAAGTTTACAACCTCGCTTTTCCACAAATCACCTTTTGCACCAACCAACTTTTACAAACCAGCTTTTACACAAATCAGTTTTTTTTACACAAACAAGCTTTTACAGAAACCAACTTTTAGCCAAACCACCTTTTACGCAAACAACCTTTTACACCAACCAGCTACACATCTTTACACAACCACTGCTTTGGGCCCGCAGGCCAAAGGACAGAGGGCCGGCGGAATGCCGAAGGCTGTTAAATAGATTTAAATAGCGCATTGGATTCACTTTGGAGTTCAACTTTTGTTGAAAACTCTGAGGACGGCATTTCTTTAAATGACGCCAAGTGGAATCCAACTCTACGTGCCAGCAACTATCGTTCGAGAGCAGCGTTTGCCCCACAGATTTCTGTACGTGTATCTGTTTGTAAAGATTTCTGTATGCAAGACGTCCTATCAAGAGCGTTAACACAGCCCCACCCCAACCCAAGACCTTCAATGTGACATCCAAAATGTAAGATGTCATATCAAGAACGTTAACACAGCCCCATCCCACCCCAAGACAATGAAAATCATCACACCTTCACAGGGCGCCGTATCAACCGCCCAAAAACAGGAACAGGTTGACATAAATTTTGGTGATCTCCGAAACCATGGATTTCAATCCTAAAATGCTTAGTCTTGGATGATTGGGGGCTACCCCCATGACTTTGGAAACCTCCATGTGTTCAAGTTGGTTTATAGCCTTTTAGAACTCCAATTTCATATAAGGGATATATCATGATATATCATGATATATCATTATATCTATATTCTTGGCTTTATAAACCAACAAACATCTTTATTTGGGCAGTGCCCAAATGGATCCACCATCTCCCGGAGCTGATGGACCAACAAAAACAAAGGGGCAGCGACGAAGGATGAAACCCGAAGCAGTGAGCTGATGTCAATTGAGCGGTTGCAGTTGCATCATATCAAAAGATATATATATATAGATATACACACATACATGCACATATATATACACATATGTCTATATTTGTGTATATACACATATATTATATATACGTATACATTGTATACATACCAGAACTCAGTTGGCGAAATGCTTGGTGAGATCATTACCATTTTTCATGATAAGTATGGTTGTGTTTGTTTTGCCATTTCCTCCAATGTTTTAAAACCAGACATCCAAATTTCCGCCGAACCGGACTTGGATACTCTCCAATTCTCTGAGGAGATGAATGTGGAGGAATTTCAATCCGGAATTCGCAGATTACGAGGTGAAGCAAAAGCAAAGGACGCGGTGATTTCAAGGGGGAGCTAATGGGATTCAGATAGCTGGGAATGAAATGGAAAACTTGGGCACAAAATGGATCACAAAATGGATGAAAATAGGTCATATTGAATTTCTAACTGCATCCATTTTTTTGAGGGGTAAGTAATTTGGACTACTTTCAGTTCCATTGGTGTATTGTTTGTGCACTCGCGAATTTTCATTAGTGTGCCCGGGGCACCCGGGGCACCCCGGGCGAGGACATTTTGCGCTTGTACAAAGAGGTCAGGCAGTTTGAGACCTCCGTAGACGAGGTGGAAGGTGCAATCGAGTGGACGAGCATTGGATGCTTTTGGCACTGTTGGTTGATGATATTGCGGGGTTATGAACCTACCAATACAGAGATGATCACAATTTAACCCATGAAGTGAACCAAGCAGTATAAAGATGTATAAAGGGACAACAGAGGGTTTTGAACACTGCATTTGGAGATTTGGCAATGAATTCTTTGGGGGACCGTTGAGATATTCAGAAGTACAAGAAGTAAAGATGACAAAACAGTACAAGAAGTGGGGACTGGGAGTGTTTGAAGTTCAGATGCTCAAACTGGGGGATCTGGTAAACAAACGCAGCTATGTAAAATGGTCGTAAAATGGTCATTTATAGTTGATTTACCTATTGGAACGGTAATTTTCATAGCTAGACTATGTATATCCTAATCCTAATGTATCCTACCAAGATGATGGTGTCACTTGGTATGCCTATTTTTTTTTGAGGTCCGATGGGCTTCAGGTACCGGGTACATTATGCAACTATACATACATCTGGGTGAATTATAACGACCTCACTGCGACCTCACTGGAATCATGGTTAGTAAGGGAAATGATCCTCAAATGGCCTTAATTCAGGTTGGTGAACTATTATAATTTACCCAGATACATATGTCATCATATTTCTTAGTCGTTTGGGGTTTCACATATCACTGAAAACGGCGGTTGGATCATCGTTGGGCCGCGAAAAAAACGACGATCCCCAACGGCAGGTCACTTGGATGTGAGCAGAGAACGTCTTCGCAACTGGATGGATTACAGTTATAGCTTGATTTTGTCTTTGTGCTTTTTGGGCTTATAAATTGTTAAACACCATGTATTACCACATAAATCCCACAGAAAGTCTCTAAAACTGCTTCTTTGAAACAGATGTTTATCGATATTTCCTCTCTGACTTTCCTATTTTTTCAGTGTTTCTTCATGGCTCAGGTAACGTCCACGACCAACTCTCCCAATGCAAAGTGGACGTCGCGGCCTTCACAAGAACGCTGGTGCGAGCCAAAGAAGCGGTCAAGATGGCCGCATCAACTCAGAACCTGAGTTGAGCCATTCAATCTCGCCTGGTTGATTGGTTAAGAAATTGGGAGTTACCCTCTGGTAAACTAGCATAACTATGGAAAATCATCATTTTTAGTCATTTTTAATGGGTAAATCAACTATAATTAAATTGTCATTTTCAATAGCTATATATGTTAAATTACCAGAGGGTATACTACCAAGGTTAATTATTTGGATTCTGACCCATCGTGGGAAAAGCCAGAAAAAAACAACATAGTATTTCAGTAGATGGGATAGGGGAATTTTTGAATGGCTCAGTTTGGCCGACCACGGTATGGTAGGTTAGAAAACTGCTTTCAAGTGGTTTCAAGAAGATGGCTCAGTAGAAGGAACGGTTCATTCCTTAGAAATTCTGGTATTATGCCCCTTGGTGACGAATAATTCTTTACAAAGTCACTTTATCTTTTGTAAGTAATTCATATCGAATAGATAAATGGGTAATTCTCCATAGCTATGTTAAATTACTGGAGGGTAGCTGGATATTTCTTGGTTATATGACGTTATATGCCCATTGTACCATGTGTTTCATCAATATAATTGCGCCAGAGGTTTGAGTTCAGAATGTGGAAATGAAAGATGGAACCAAACATTGGGGCCATGTTCACGAAAACCACTAGTGACAAATATGTAACAAATATTGTCAAACGATCTTCGGTACATTTTTTCAGGTTTCACGTGACAGATCTAGAACCATCTTTGGAATGATGATCCTGACATTCATAGTTTTTGACTTGAAACCACCAAAAGCTAGAAAAGACGCTGTGGGATTGAAACCAGCCCATTGCGACTTTAGTATACTTTAGTAGGTTGCGACCAGGGGGAAAAAAACCATCCTGGAGCCGGCAAAAATTGCTGGATCTTAGCTGCTCCGCTGAGGCAAAGACGCTGGACTTTCAGGGGTGAATCATATCTCACTTGACATATTTGAACATCCAGCATCTCCTTAGATTTGTTTAGATGTTTTTCTTTTATTTCTTTTGATGTTCCCATTAGTAATATTAAGATATATTAAGATATATTGAGTATACACATCTAATTACATCTAATTGCTGCATTTGGGAAATCCAGTGGACTATCCCAGCATCTCTTTTTCGGTGTCCGCGAGTGATCACACCATTTTTCGACCTGATCCGCTCAGTTCCCAGGGAAGTGGAGGACACCTCCATGATAGAAACTATGACTCTTTTTGTTGCATTTGGTGATTGGTTAGCAATGGTTTCCTGTAAGATGTCCTGAAAACCAAATGATATATATATATGATTAGATTTACATTTTTGGACCCTCCAGATTCACATTCACACCTACTGTACTCCCCATTGCACCAGTCGCTTCCACCAGAGGCTGTGTCCACAACGTCTTGGTGGGCGGTATATGGAGGTTTCCTGAAATAGGGGTACCCCCAAATCATCCATGTTAATGGGGTTTTACATTCTAAACCAACCACTTTGAGGATCCCCATTTATGGAAACCCCCGATCCTCTCTTTCCGAGGTGCAAGGGTCATGGTCATGGGACCAGTGGAAAGCTCCACGGAGCGAGTTGCTTTTTCAAGGCCGTCTACAGCATGGCCCCCACGTCCGGAAAGGGGATAGACTCCATCAGATGGGAGATTCATCAAGGATCATTCCAGTGGTGAGCAGATTTACAGCCCATTCAGCCCATTCAGCCCATTCAAGATACTGGGATAACTCCATGAATCGGGGGCGCAAGCGCCATCACTTGCAGGTGGCTTATCTCATATGGCTCAACTCAGAAGACAATTGGGTTCGCCTGAAAATTTACGGCAACACCCCAAATCCTGTAGTTTAGATCGCCTTATTGTTGGAAAAACCGATGGATACTTCATTTTTGGACAAACTCAACTGTATCTTCTTAAAATTGGATCAACGAAAAGGAAGATGCATATCATATATTGATATGATATATATATATACAGTATATCACATACTATATACTACTATATACACATAAAAAAGGCTTTTCTTCAACAAGACATAGAGCCTGGAGCAGGCCAGCCGAAGATTTTGACTTCGCATTTCCTGCTGTCGAGGTCGCAGGGAGCTGATGTTCCGGGGATATGTTTGGTTTTTATGGAAATGGGGGTACCCCAAATCATCCACAATTAGAAGAATTTGGTATTGAAACCTTTTTTTCGGGGGGGGGGAAGTACATTCTGAGAAACCGCCATATCAACATATCCAAGTACCAAAATATCAGATAACAGTAGATGATCAATGATTAGGACATGATTAGTAGTACGATTAGATATAATTCATGTATATTCATGTGGTAAACCATTCATGCCATAAACCATCCCCAATCTTACTATAAATATATAGGTGGTAAAAATCATCCCCAAAGGGTAGGATCACACGTGTCGTCTGGTGATCTTCCCGTGTTTCTTTTGATGGCATCGCCCTATGGGCTGATTGAACCTTGAAACACTTCTGTTGGAGTTCAAAACTTTCGATGTCCATAGTTGGGATGATCAAGATAAAGATCCTTCAACTCAACTTCTCGGATACTGACCATTCAATGATTGATGCCAAGTTAGAACCAACAGAATTTGATCTTCAAGAATCTTCACACATTTTCTCCTGGGATTTCATTCTGATACCCCGAATGTACTACGAATGGTAACTCCAGCCGAAGCAAATAGCTTCTGTAGGCTTGCCGGACATCCCGGTGACATCCAGGTGACAAAATGATTTTCACAGCTGGAGAGTCCAAATTCTGTGCTTTGCATCATATTATCATATTGCATCCAGTTTTATCATCCAAAAACTTCTCGATCACAACTTGACGTTTGAGATTCTAGCAACAAGCAGGAAACTGTAGGACTCGTTCAGCTCAGCAAAATTGCAAAGGCAGACAGCTAATGTGACGGGAACACAAACTGAAAGTAGACAGTACCCTTCTTCCCATTTGTGTGTTTCCTGCTGATTTTGCGCGGCTGCCGCCTTTCAACTCGCGAAGTGGACAGTAGACCAATTAATACGACGGAGAGCATGCTATTGGAGTGTCACCAGGGAGGGACTGGATCAAAAGGGCATGAGCAAGCGCAAGCAACAGCCCTTGGGCACGACCTGGGCTTCAATTTGTTGCCTGCTTGTGAAAGGGAACTGGAATTATTTTCCCGCATGGATCATGAAGGTGTGAAACTCAACAGCGAAATGGCTCACCAACACACAGGGACCGCAGGTTGTCCGGAACTCCGGAACGGCAAACTTTTGAATATTTTGAATCATGTTTGGCTTGAAACCCCAAATGGGGAGATATCTCCTCAGCTGGCATCATATGTTTGATTTTTGACTTCATCATCACGCTCGCTTTTCTGGTGCGTGACCTCCATTGTTGATTCATCCGGCAGTGTTCATCCGCGAACATAGGCAAACCATGTCAAATTCCCAAGTTTCAAACTGTTTTGTTGGATAAGCGGGAATACTAGAATAATGGCATTTGCATAGATTTTCATACTGTACATGTTCCATCCATTTTCCACACATGTTTCATAAATCTTCCATAGTTTTACCATGTTTTACCTTAAGATGTTGATAGATTTCCCATGTTTTTTTCATAGGTTTTCCATAGTTGTTCCTTAGTTCTGCCATAGATTTACCATAGAAAACTTTTGAAAACCATGTTTTTACCTCTTTTTTTCCATGTTTTTTCCATAGATTGTCCATAGATTTCAACAGTTTTTTCCATATTTTTTCTTTTTCCATAGTTGTTCTATGTTTTTCCATAGTTTTTCCATTTTTTTCCATAGTTTTTCTATGTGTTTCCAGAGTTTTCCATGTTTTTCCATAGTTTTTGTATGTTTTTCCAGAGTTTTTCCATGTTTTTCCATAGTTTTTCCATGTTTTTCCATAGTTGTTCTATGTTTTTGCAGAGTTTTTCCATGTTTTTCCATAGTTTTTCTATGTTTTTCCATAAACTATGTTTTTCCAGAGTTTTTCCATGTTTTTCCAGAGTTTTTCCATGTTTTTCCATAGTTTTTCTATGTGTTTCCAGAGTTTTCCATGTTTTTCCATAGTTTTTCTATGTTTTTCCATAAACTATGTTTTTCCAGAGTTTTTCCATGTTTTTCCATAGTTTTTCCATAGTTGTTCTATGTTTTTCCAGAGTTTTTCCAGAGTTTTTCCATGTTTTTCCAGAGTTGTTCTATGTTTTCCATAGTTTTCTATGTTTTTCCATAGTTTTCTATGTTTTTCCAGAGTTTTTCCATGTTTTTCCAGAGTTGTTCTATGTTTTTCCATAGTTTTTCTATGTTTTTCCATAGTTTTCTATGTTTTTCCAAAGTTTTTCCATGTTTTTCCATAGTTTTTCTATGTTTTTCCATAGTTGTTCTATGTTTTTTCCATAGTTTTCTATGTTTTTTCCAGAGTTTTTCCATGTTTTTCCAGAGTTGTTCTATGTTTTTCCAAAGTTTTTCCATGTTTTTCCATAGTTTTCTATGTTTTTCCAGAGTTTTTCCATGTTTTTCCATAGTTTTCTATGTTTTTCCAGAGTTTTTCCATGTTTTTCCATAGTTTTTCTATGTTTTAACCGTAGTTTTATCGATCCATGGATGTTCCCAGGCCGAGCTGATTGACCTGGCGGGACCCTGCGGGCGCTTCGTGGCGGCGGCCAAGCGGCGATCCAAGGCAAACATTCAAAAAAAACCATGGAAAAGCAGCATTTTGTGGCCATTTTCAATAGCTACAATTGGAATGTGAACTATATAAAATTATGGCTATATGTTCAATATTTTTGAATAGCTATTTGGAATGTGAACTATAAAATTATGGATAATTATGGCCATTTTCAATATTTTTGAATAGCTATATGATGCTATATGTTAAATTACCAGAGGGATCCAGAGGGTAGAATTGATGGTGAATAACACTAATGTGGGTAACGCGGTAGTAAACCATCCGACTATATGGTGAATTGCAGAAAGTTGACATTGCAATGAGAAATGCCATTGAAAAACAAGAAAATGGTAGGTTCTGGAGGGGGGATGAGCTAAATAAATAAATAATAAATAAATATATATATAATTATTATACGTTGTATAACTATGATACATGGAATATGTGGTATACAACTACTATGATAATGGTAATGGTAAAATATGATATATATACACAAAACTATATAACAATGGTAATAGTAGTGGACCAGTCATGGATTATACATGGTATATGACTACCATATAACCACGTTAACAATATATACATCAATCATCATGGATTGTAAAGTGATTGTACATGGATTTGTTTTTATTTTTAAAATGGCAAAGGTGCTGCATGGTATGTATAGCTACAGAACCATGGTAATGGTAATCTCTGGTTAATAGTGGTTAAGAGTGATGAATAATGAATATAAATCAGCCAGCATGGAGTCTATACCATATAATCGATTGCGAGCTTAGCGCGGCCCGCTATTTCACACCCAGCCAGCCAGCCGGCCGGCCAAAAACGAAGCACCAGCTGGCCGGCCGGCCGGACGCCACAAACCAAGCCCCAGCTGGCCGGCCAGCCGGACGCCACAAACCAAGAACCAGCTAGCCACCAAGGCGCCAGCTGAAGCCTAGCGACAGCCAGCCAGCCAGCCAGCTAGCCAGCCAGCCAGCTAGCCAGCCAGCCAGCCAGCTAGCCAGCCAGCCAGCCGGCCGGCGGGCCAAAAACCAAGCCCGGCAAATGACATGAATGAATGCAATGAAAGAAACGATTGACATGAATGCAATGAATGAAACAAATGAAATGAATGAAGCGAATGAAACGAATGAAAGAAGCTCATTGAATCAAACGAATGAAACGAATCTAACGAATGAAACGAAACAAAGGAATGAAATGAATGAAATGAACGAAAGGAATGAAATGATTGAAAGGAATGAAATGACTGAAACGAATGAAAGGAATGAAAATGAATGACATGAATGAAAGGCATGAAACGAATGAAACAAATGAAAAGAACCAAACCAAACGAATGAAGCGAATGACATGAATGAAACGAATGACGCGCATGCAACAAAAGAAATAAATGGAATGAATGAAATGAACGAAAGGAATGACATGATTTCAATGATTGAAATGAGTAAACTGAATTACATCAACATGAAATGACTGAAATGAATGAAATAACTGAAATGTCACAACTGAATGAAACGAATGAAACGACTGAAACAAATGACATGAAAGAAATCAATGAAATGAAAGAAATGAAATGAACGACATGAAAGAAATGACATGACTGAAATGGCTGACATGAATGAAAGGAATGAAAAAACTGAAGCGAATGAAAGGAATGAAATGATTTAAAGGCCTGAAATGAATGAAATGAATGAAATCACTGAAATGAATGCAAAGACTGAAATGAATGAAAGGAGTGAAATGCATGAAATGAATGAAACGAATGAAATGACTGAAGCAAATGAAAAAATGAAATGAATGAAACGAATGAAGCGAACGAAACAAATAAAATTGAAAGAAATGAATGAAATAATCAAAATGAAGGAAATTAGTGGAAGGATTGAAATGACTGAAATGAGAGAGATGAATGAAACAAATGAAGGGAATGAAACGAATGAAACGAATGACATGAATGAAATAAATGAAATGCATAAAACGGATGAAACGAATGAACCGTAGAAATGAAACAAATGAATGAGATGAATGAAACGAATGAAATGAACGATATGATGACATGAATGAAAGATAAGACATGACTGAAATGAGTGAAATGAATGAACGGAATGAAACGAATGAAACAAATGACATGCATCAAATGAATGAAATGCATGAAGCGAATGAAACAAATGAAATGAACCAAGTGGATGAAATGAACGAAACGCATGAAAGCAGTGAAATGAACGAAATGATGAAATGAATGAAAGAAATCAAATGACTGAAATGAGTGAAATGAATGAAACACATGAATGATATGAAACGAATGAAACGAATGAAACGCATGACATGAAGGATATCAATGAAATGAATGAAATAAATGAAATAAATGCAGCGAATGAAATGAGACAAATGAATGACATGAATAAAACAATGAAATGAATGAAATGAATGGAATGAAATAAATGAAACGAATGAAACAAATGAAATGAATGGAACGAAATGAACGAAATGAATGAAATTCATGAAACGCATGAAGTGAGTGAGATGAATGAAACGAATGAACCAAATAAAATGAATAAAATGAAATGAATGAAGCGACAAAAACAATTCAAATGAAGGATGAAACGAATGAAGCGAATAAAAACAATAAAAATGAATGAAATGAACAAAATGAATGACATGAATGAAATGAACGAAATGAATGAAATGATTGAAATGACCGAAATGACTGAAATGGCTGACATGGAATGAAATCAAACGAAATGAAATGAAATGAAATGAAATGAAATGAATGAAATGAATGAAACGAATTGAAACGAAAGAAGTTAATGAACTGTACAAATGAATGTAGCGAATCAAATAAAATGGAATGGAATGAAATGAGATGACATGACATGAAATGAACGAAGCAAATGAACCAAATGAAACGAATGAAATGAATGAATTGAACGAAATCAACGACATGAATGAAAGGAAAGAAACGCATGAAATGAATGAAACGAATGAAACGCAAAAAATATATGAAATGAATGAAATGAACGAGATGAACGAAATGAATGAAATACATGGAACCGATGAAACGAATGAAATGAATGAAACGAAAAAAACGCATGACATGAATGAAATGAACGAACTGAATGAAATACCTGAAACGAATGAAACGAATGAAATGAACGAACTGAATGAAATAACTGAAACGAATGAAAAGAATGAA
>Ga0126342_10003275_pt1 | contig 26599 bp, 25 predicted proteins | sample Cyp1metagenome_FD_92528 | JGI IMG/M metagenome (GOLD analysis project Ga0126342, IMG submission 92528) | Coral microbial communities from Lord Howe Island, Old Settlement Bay, Australia - Cyphastrea 1 metagenome | ecosystem: Host-associated > Invertebrates > Cnidaria > Coral ...
GCACCTTTCGGTCCATCAGTGGATTCGCTCTGCCATCCCTGATTCACAACAGCCAATCTCTCCTATAGGTTTCCTATTTTTGAAACTTCCGCCACCGCCTTGTGCGGTACTACTGGTATATAAACTCAAATCAGCTTTTGGTATGTTTAGCGAATTTCATGGGTAGCCACCAAGCTTGAAGAACCACCCCTCAACTCCAACTCCCATCAGCTGCCAAGGCTCTTCACAATTGCCAGGACTGTCTTGCCTGCAGTGCCATAGGCAGCACCTCAGCTACGGTGACCTTTGGTTTCTCAACACATTTTGACATTTTTAGTTAGTGTGAAATTACCTACTGTGATCGTATGCACTTATTCCGCATGTCTACACTTGATAATAAGAAGCTAGGTATCCAATGATATACAAATAATGTCTGTCCCTGGAAAAATCCATACCTACACCATACAGTCCGCCTTCTGCCCAAGGACTGGCGATGTCCTCATAGTTGGTGATGGTACCTTTCCGTGCGCCAGAGCACATTTCCTCAGATTCGACCAGGGTCGCTGGCCAAATTTCACCCCGACCACTTCGGCATATCTCATCCCAAAATCACTGCAGCTGTGACGGTCCCAAAAGAAATTGGCAGGGATGCTCTGCCAATCCGACCCACGTGCCAAATGAAACAACACAAACACAGAACTGCATCGAGGTTGCTTGCAACTACAATGGTATCATGCACCGACACAGAAGATTCTGGCAGTTCAATGCAATATTTAGAATGGTCTGTCAAACAAACTTCATGCACCAAGAATTCCTTAGTTACGTGTCCTTTTCCCAAAACCTACGTCTGAATTTCATAGGCGTGCATCTTGCATGGCTGGCCGATCGTAGCTGCTGCTAAGCGTCTGCTAACTCACATGAGGCAATGATCAAACGTCCTGTTTCCTGGGTCCGAGGTACGATCTCTAGATGTGGCTGAAGCACCATGAGACCCACCCAGGAGGAACATCGGATTAAGTTGCTAACTGACTGGGCCACCTCGCCTGACAGAGTTCGATGATCAGGAAGGTTACCAAACCATCCGAATTAACCAGACCAATTGCAAGGCAAATCTTGATTTTCTACTGTGGTGCAGAATGGCCATCCACATTTAAATCGTACTCTGACTCGGACCTGGAAGAACCTGTCATTTAGGTAGGCCAGATGCTTCAAGGTCATCAGACCACACTTTGCATCATTGTAACACATCTGTTGCCCACCAACTGCTTACCGAGTAGCGAAGCATACGAACGCGCTCACTCCCTGGCAGGTGGAAGGAATCGGCAGGTTGATCAGAGGGATCGCAAAACACCCATGGGACTACAATTATTGATCCAACCGGTGGGCAGTACAAATTCGGATGAGCAGGCCTATGCGACACAAACTGACGCGTAGACAATCCATCTAACAAATGCACACAAATGCATCAGACCATATTACATATAGTTGTTGCAGCCTTCTAGTCTAAGCTGAAAATTAGGATGCTATATGATGCTATAAACCATGGACACTGAACCTAGTGCACTTCCTTTACGGCTCTCATGCGTTACACGGCTTGCACAAGATTGCCTGCACCTTCCCCACAAATTGGCAAATCAGCGGAGAGTTTAGCAATGGACGATAAATGAACATGCAACATGTTTCCCCAATTTTCCCCACATGCTGCAACAATCTGCAACAGCCACCGGTAAGGTTTCAATTTTCGACGCATCGGTTATCATCCAAGATGCGATTAGCGTCAAAGCAAGGCCCCAGCCATTCAGTGCCATGACCTTGGGGAAGACGACGATGCCTACGGCAATGGGACAGCTGTTGGAGGCACAATGGCAGTCATGGAGAAATTTGCCCTGCCTGCACCAATGCATCCAATGACGAAGTTGGCAATGGCCTTTCACGGCGGTGAAACACATATAACAAATGGATAAATATGGAACAACATGGAACAACTGCTTTTTGGAAAGCAAAGGTCGTACAACCACTCGTGTTTTAGACATGTACTTACCTGTGCAACCCACATGCCGAGGAATCCCCATGATTTTGAAAAAAAACAATATATTCGATTACGATTTCCACTCATTTCAATTCCGCTACCTTACCAAATGGCTCGCACATTTCTGAGTTGACCGTTGAATTTATATAGCTACGAAATAGGCAGTCGAGAGCTTGGGCCCGCATTCATATGGGATTTCCGAAGCTTTGCAACCCTGTGTTTGTTTGCTATCTGACAGGCAATTGTAATTACATTATGGATTTCCGGTGAAGGCCAAGATCTGTCTTCCAGTATCAATGGACGCAAAGGACCTTGCAGAAACACAAAAAAAAGTCTCTGTCAAGATCATTTGGTCTCCGTCCAGTTGAGCCAAGTTCCGCCCAATTGACCATACTGAGCTAAGAAGAAAAGGGCTGAGTTGGAATTTCCAGCATGTAGACAAATAGAAGCAAACATCTGAGACTACATGTAGATGTAGATTTGGATTAGACTATGTATAGTATAGATGGATACAGCGGTTCCACATGTGTGCACGTGTATAAGTATAATTATATATAGTAGGTAATATATATATATATATGTGTGTGTTTATCTATTTATTAATGTCTGTGTGGATGTGTGTATACGTGTATCCTTATATTGTACGTGCAATACACGTATAATCACCCAAGGATGCGTTCGATTTCCACCTCGAAGCTGGTGATCTTGGCCACGGTATCTTCGCCAAAATCTTCCTGAGATCTTTGGGTTTGCCAAGGGGATAGAGATAGGCCCCAAATTGGGCTGTTTCTAAATGTTTTTAGTGGGCAACGGCATATTGACGATGTTTGATGATTAACCATGGGATCCATGGGAAGATGGGGTACAGTACATCAGTGCCCTATGTTTGAACGCACCGATTTTTGGCGAGATCAATGAGAGATCAATGACCTAACTTGTGGAACCCTAAAAAGGAAACCTCATGGAGTCTGGCCTGGCTGCCAAAACGCATTGGTGCGATCCTGAAGGCACCCCAATATCCAAAACCAGGTTTCATCTTGGGCTGCATTGGAAAAATTGGTTCTGAGCATTCTCATGACGATGATCGTAATGATGAGAAGCAGGAGTATCAGGATATATCAAGATTTATGTGCCATTATTGACTATTGGGTATTGTTAGCCGTCTTAGCCATTTGCTGTCTTGCTTCTGCCTCAGCCTTCATTGCTTTTGCGAATGCATCATCCTGCATGGCCACTGCCGCTGTCACAGAGGCACGGTACAAAGACCTCCGCGCATCGCAGATTCAAAGCTACCAGTGAGACCAGTGGCCCCGCGAAGTAAACAGCGCAGCGCACCAGAAAAATAACCACCTTAAAGCATCTTACATCATCGAAGGCCCCATCAACACTGGATCCGTTCAGCTTCAACACTCAACCAGTTGCAGCACCACCAGCGTGAACCTCACCTCATCCGAGTGGAAGAATTGATGATGGACCTCAGCTCGCTTTTGGCTGCGGCTCTCGAAACATTTTTTTTGCACGGTCTGTTTGTCTGCAATGGATCTTGAATCGAACCATTCATTCTATTGTATATACTGCATATATACATGCATGGATATTCAAACATCATCAAGCATCCACAATTTTCTGCTTGAATTGTTGTTTGCATCAATATATAATATCATGATATGCTGTTTCATTACCATTATCATTATCAGCATGAATATCATATCTGTACATATGTATATATATATATATATTATGGATATATATCCCTCTCTATCGCCTTCAAACAAGGTCTGCCTGAGGCCTGTGATGATATATATATATATATGTGTGTGTGTGTGCTATATCCACCACTATTGTTCATTGTAAGGTATTTCTGATTATAGGGTCTACCGCCCCATTCAACAATCCTAATAAGGGAAATGATGATAAACCTGTGGTTTTATCTCGTTTTTCCTATTTCTTTCCCCCATTTTTTCAGACATCCCTGGATCTCTGTGGATTTCTCCTCGGCCACACCAGATCCATTTCATCCCAGCCACGCCCGCGTCCTCCGTGGCACCGGCGCTGCCGGCTCCACTTCAAAGCTCGTGGCGGTGTCAGCGTTGCTCGCCATGGCGAGGGAGGCGAGGGCGTGGCACCGCTGAGGATCAGGATCAAAGGGCTGCAAATGGCTGCAAAACGTGCAAAGCGTGTGGGATAGTGGGATAGTGGGTGTGTGTGCGTGTGTGTTTGTGGTATATTCTATGCTTTTCTATGGCGGATATACATATATCGTATACATATATATATATATATATTCAGCACGTAAGCTGAAGTAAAGTAATAGCATTTAAGGTAAGGCAAGGCAACGGAAAAGAATGACAAGGAGTGGAATGGGATGTGCAATGATGATCAATGATGTACATTCGCAGATTGTCGTTTACACTGCATGCAGGTCTTCAAGATAAGGGCACTCACTCCGACCCCTAAATTGGATGGCCTACTATTTGATATAAACATGTTTTGCTTAAACTAAACATGAAGATTTAAGAGAACATACGCGACACACAACAAATTGTGGGAATGCTGTCTTGCCCACTGCAATACATACACTAATATGCAGCATCTTCCGTCAGCCTTTTCCATTTCCATATATTTTCCATATTCTAAGTGTTCGAACTCTTAGTTGAGTATCTTTTGAAATGTGTTCATTCATATCCCACTAGACTTGGAAAGGATCCTGTTCCAAGGCGTTATCTTCACTGGCCGTTCTCATAGGAGTCCTCGATGCTCTCGACTCGAATGGCACCTCTGAAGCCTGCCACTTTGGTGATGAGCAAATATGTATTTTTGTATACATGTGAATATCTGTGTATAATATAATATAATATTATATAATTTTACTTAATCATAGGCTGGTCCCAAAATGCAGATACAAAGCCTGGGCTTCCTGTGTTTGGATTTGGCTCTCAGTCTGAGGGTATTGGAAGTGAAACGGCGTAGGGAAAACACTTTGGGACAAAGTGCGAAACCAACGGTGAACAACTGCCGTTCACCTGCCAGGAGTCTAGACCGCGACTACTGTAGTGGTTACTGCCTTCCAAAATGATCACTGCAATATTAATCGGTGCCCACTACGAATCATGTCAGAATGACCTGTTTTCATCAACGTTCATCCATGCTTTTACTAAGTTCAATGCCAGCGTTTGATTGTTCATCTGCAATAACCCCCAAAAATAAAGAAACACATTTCCACGATGAAATAAACAAAGTTTCCACCCAGATTTCCATGATTTTCCATATTTCCAACTTTCCTTTTCATACATTTATAATTATATATAATATGTATATATGGGTTGCTGTATTGCTATGCCAAGCAACTTGCATTTGCGAACTTTTTCTGGAGCAGCCTCCAAGGACATCCGGGACCGGGACATGTCCCAATCTATGGCAATTTTCGTGGGAAACAGGATGATCAACTGATCAATCATTGGATTTGGGATGATTTGGGGTATACCCTATAATTATTTATCATTATTTATATGAATATGTTATATTCCAAATTATGGAATTATATCCCAAATATTATTATATACCCTATTATATCCCTATTATCATGATTTATCAATATATTCCATATTTATATGCTCCCTTGTCTATTCTCGTCTTATCGTTACCCAAAAACATCCAAAAACCCATTTCCGATGTTCACCTCAAGCCACCTGCAGCAGAGGCACATCAGCTTTCGCCCGTCGCGCCCGGCTATAGCCCAGGAGCGGGGTCTGTCCGCAGTCCATCTGGAGACCACCTGGGTGATGTCATCTGAAGCGTCTGAAGTGACTTACAACATCCATACATATATATATACTATATTATAACTATAAAAATATACAATAATATCTATATATCGCACCGTGTATACACATGAGTTACACAAACTGTAGAATAGTAATAAGAAATAGGAACAATAACAATCATATTAATAAATAGTCACAATAAGTGTTAAACAATATACCAATATTATTCACTTACATACCACATGTGTACCTACCAGTACTGGGCCAAATGGGCAAGTTTCCACCAAAACCATCTTGAATGACGGCATATGGATCCAGGCAAGGCAACGTTCACTGGTATTGGTGACCATATCCCGAGTGCTGGTGCAGCCCAAAGTCCATGCAAGCCAACGTGCCAGTGATGCCTCCAGGGTTGCTATCTGCATCAATCCAAGCATGTTGCCAAGTAGGGACATGAGAAAAGTGATGAAAGCAAACTTCAAACTACTTTGAAACAAAAAAGTCAAACCTGTCTATTCGTACTATATACGAGTACATACATCAACATACAGCATACGTTTGCAGCTCTGCGTAGGTGCTGCAAAAGAACGTCCAGCTGACAAATCACAAGCCTTGGAGAACCAAAGGAGCTGGTCACTTCAACAATTCACAATGTATGACATCCATGACGAAGAACACATATGAAAGTGATACCACAATATACATCAATATACCACACACAGACACACACACACATATATATATATATATATATACATATTACTATAGATATATAGATATCGTAATGTATACATGTATATATATATAATTAATGTATGATATTTGATTCTACTCTGCACTGGTGGTTTAAGCGCAAAAAAAAAGGGAAATGGCTGGGAAGTGCCACGTGCCATTCCAACCCGGCCTGTGGCCCCCATCAGCAGCAACTCCGCCCGTTGTCCCAGTGGTGGCGCATCGTCCACTGCGTCCACTGCGTCCACCTCGATCTCCGCGAAGATATCATCCCAGTCCGACCTGGGAGACCCAATCCCGGAGATCTGAGGGTCAAGTCATCCAAAAAACCATCAAAACATATCCCCAATTCTACCAGCCATAGAAATGGGTGGTATAAAGTTGAACCATTCAAAAGTCTTGAGGTCTTTTTTCTGGGGAAACATGGGGAAACCCACGTCCGTAGTCTTGTTCCCGACAATCAAGGCTCAGTTGTGGTCAATATTAATGGGAGAATGGCTGATTGGGTACTGCTAGGGTATATTATGCAGTTCAATAGGCAAAACATCTACACATGGGCTGTCATGGGCTCCATTTTGCCTAAGATGAAATGATTGAATATTCTGCAAGAAGTCGACTTCCCTACCACCCAGTACCACCCAGCATCTAATATCAAAACACCATCCAACAAGTTTAGATTTAGAAATGCCGTGGGTGATCCGATTCTGTGATTACGGTGTTCGATCAAACACAATGCGTCAAATTGGCGAAGAACTCAAACGATTCACTGAGCATCGGACCACCAAGCCACATTCACGGTGGGCGTCAGGAAGCCGTGAACTTCATTGAAGGCCCGACGTTGATAGGGATCCAACAAGAAGTCCTGGTGGGACTGACTCCATCAAAGGCAGGAGGAACAGCCAGTTGTCCCTCGTTGAGTGCAGCACGCTGGGAGGTTTTGGTTGTTGGAACCACTCGGCCCAACCAGTCCCAAAAGTTTTAACATGTCCAACATTGCCGCATATCAAATTCAAGGACTAGATTCAACAATTAGTGCATGTTAGCGTGTTACTGAGGTTAGATTCAACCTTGGGCAAGCCAAACCCTATGCCAAATTGGCCAAGACCAAATGATCCTTGGCAGAAGTGAGCTGTCGAAATTTCGCCGCTGCTGCTGCATCTCCTCAATCAAGCCATGGTTGGAGAGCTGCTTCCGGCAGTTTCTTCCCGGGGGATGATTCAAAATCTTAACTTAGATTCAACGAAACTGAAAGTTCAAGGGACGTGGGCTTCAGGAAGACTTGAAGAATATGTAGTGCTTATGTGCTTATATATGCATTCATGCATATATAAATGTAGTCAATGCCCTTGGCAATTGCTCAATTCCAAAGCAGGCAAGCTGTTGCAACAAAGCCTGCACCTGACGACGGCATACATGGACCTGGCCCTGGCATTCTACAAGCGTCCTGGGCAACGATCTGGATGAAACTTCCTCTGGCGCTAGATTCTCCGAAGGAAAACCACATGGGTGGACCAACATGCATGGCACAGAAAATAACATGTTTTCTGATCACCCTTTACATCCCTTAATGTGGCCTGCATTTTCCGGATTGCTTTGCAAGTTTCAGCGCTATCCAATATGAGAAAAAAACACAAGCTGCAGCTGGGTAGCAACGAGAGTTTGCGATAGCTGGACTTGATCATGCCATCTGTGGCATCGTAGGGGATCCCAAAGAGGCGGTACCTGAGCTGGCATAAGGCATATAGAAATACCTACTGGTTAGGAAGCTGTATATTTCCAAGCAGTGCAAGCAAAACAAGTTGTTCCGAGGTGCGGATCGGTCACATAGGCATCAAATTCACCGGGCAAATCCATGATCCAGGCGGCCCTCTCCTGCTGATGGTTTTGAAACGTGCACTAAGAATGGTTCTTCTCAAGAAACCAGCTCAACACAAGCTCATTTGCACTGAATGAGACGATCAATTTACTGGAAACCACATGTTTTTCATTGTCTCTCCCAGTCAATTTAGAGATCAATTTAGAGGTTTCCTATGGTTTCCGGTAAGTTTTCCGGCCAAATCGGGGTGTTGTTGCCTCCTTCGCATCCGTGGCTGGCACCACTGCCCTCTGCACCGTAGCTGTCAGCTCGGCAAGCTCCACTGACGGGCAGGGCACCGCAATACCTGGGCGTCATGGCAAATGCCAGGGTGAGCTAATATATATATATATATACTAATCATATGCGTATGTTTTAACCTTGATTTATACATGGCCTATATATATATTATTATTTCTTTAGGTTTAAGAGATCAAACATGGTGCCGTAAAATATCTAGTGGGAATACTTAATATTATGCAATGGTTATGCCATGATATATGATCCATACACATGTGTGACAAGTTTATGTTCTACCCTGATACTGCAGTTTGCATGCTGGCAGTGTTTCAAACATCGTGGTTTCAACCGGACCTCGCAAAGGACAAAACTGAATCAGGCTCCAAAGGATTAACATGGATTAACCATAGTTATAACTATAGTTATAACCATATGTTAACCATATGTTAACCATATATTAACCATATGTTTAATCAGCCTGGTCTGTGGCTTCTTGTGTCTAAGTGACCCATGTCGTGCAGCATGCAGTACAGCTCCAGCTCAGTTGCGCTCAAGGCTTGAATCCCGTTCTCCTGTTCAAAGGTGGTGCACAACGATAAAACGTCAACCCCCAAGAAAAGCAGACAAAGTCGAATCCGATTACAGTAAACAATAATACTAGTGTTGATAATAATGGTATATAATGGTAGATTATAGTCAGTTATACTGAATACTTGTCAAGAGGTTTCCTATCTTTTTGCGGCTTGCTCATGATTAATGCAGGGAACATGTTCCAAACTGTTCACTTCTGGCCGCTTATGGCACTGTCATGGTACTAGATATCCCTGCATTGGCAACTGCCGAAAGATCCATGATTTCTTCAGCTTCAATTTGCAACTGGGCCCTGATTCATCCCCCAGCGCATGAAAAGCGCATCCTGATGATTCCAGCCTCACAACGATCTACCAAAATCCTCCGCGAGGGCAACTGCACCCGATGCAGCAATGCGCGGCCCTTCAAGCAAATTGTTACCTGCTGGATCCCGAGGTACAGCATGAAAATCACGTAACGAGGCTGGGGCTAAGAACAACTCTAAAGCACTGAAGTGTCAGGCCAACCGTTCTTTTTTTTGCCGGGGCATCTCAGAGGGCCCGCACGCGGGGGAACACAATCCCGCGGAAAATGCACACTGATTGCCCTAACCTAAGCCAAGGTCCCAACCGCTGAGTGGCCCCTGCCCGGCCAGCAAGTGGAATTTCAAGCGCTGGCCTCGCGCTGGAAATGTGTCAAGCTTGGCTGGCTGCCACATATCGAAAAGGTATTGTCGTATCCGTATTCAAAGCACTCATCTTCTTTGCTCCCTTGAACTAGGATTTGTTGGTTGCGAGTTGTGATTTGAAATTGGCTTCCACACATCCTCTCCGACTCTTGCCGAAGCACTCCAAAATGTGATTTTACAGTACTACTAGCAACTTCTGCCAAAAAGGCCTGAAGTTGTAAAGTTGTTAAGGCAAGCGCGCTTTTGGACATCTTGGACCATGTTCCACTGTTGGACACCTGCAAATTATCTGAATCACCGGCCGCCTTGGCATTCCACTTCTCTCAGTAAAGCGCCACACTGCAAACGCTGCACGTCCTCGTTTGTGGTGCTGCTGTCATCCAAAAGCATAATTCATGACAGATTGATATACAGTAGTTATTTGTGACTTCCAGATTCTTTGATGATCTGTTGATCATGAAAACTTGGCTCATCATGGCCCTCACACCTCCTGAGCATCAAGTTCAGGGCCATGGCGCACCAAGAGACCACGCTGTGTACCTGCGAGAACAGTAAAATTCGTTGATCACAACTGGAAGATTCATAATTTCCATGGAAAATCATGGAACATCATGGAAAAACATGGAGCCCAGAAGTGCCAAATATATCTAGATGTGGCCCAAGCATATCGATATTATCAAAACATCAAGTACAGTATCAAATATAATGAAATCCTCCAAAGTTTTGACAAGTCTGATTCCAACATGTCGGGTTTCACTTGATTCATCTTCTGAGGATGCCCTGCATATCCCTGCAGGCTACCTCCAACCACTTGCCACATTGAGATGTGCCGACGATGGGAAGCTCAAACGCACCATTGCGGCACCTCTGGCCCTAAGCATCCTAGTCCACTCGGAATAATCATTATAAATCAATAGAGTGCCAAACAACAAGGTCAACAAAGCAGAAAAAAGGCTATGAAATGATGTTATGGTGGTTTCTATTATTTACATAGCTGCTCAGCAAATGTGCTAGTGGTATGATAATACCAATATTTTCTTATACTTAATGGTTCTGCTGCGAGCGTCTTGAGGCGCGCTTTAACCAGCCAAACAGCTGACAATGTCGCGATTTCCAACAATCATATAGCACACATTCAGCAAGACCAACAACTAGAAGAATAAAGTCAACAGAATGTCAAGTCAATACACACAGTTGCACAAGTACCAAACCCATCACCCCTCGCAGTGCTGGGTCCCACACAAAATCATGGGCATCGAAGCAGGGAGGGAAGACTTCCAATCGAGGAGCCATCGAGGCTGGAGTGCCTCCAGCAGGTCTGAAAATAGGGTACCCATGGGTACCTAACATTTGAATGTTCATCAATTATGTTCGTCATTAAGATGACCATTGGGAGGTTTTTGTCAGACATACCGTGCCCCGCAAAATTGTCAGACACTCCCACATGGTGGTGACATGCAAGAGTAAGCTAGGAAGGCAATTGTGATTGCAACGTATTGCTATAGGCCAGTAAATCGCAAACAGATTGAAGGATCACCATGGAAAACCTGTTGCATCCTTTAGTTGGCAAGTTTAGATTCTAATCCTCAGCTCCTGTCAAACTCATCAAGCTTCCTGTGCTTGTTTGAATGGTGGCAGAAAGTACCTAATTCAGAAAAGTGTTGTTATAATGATCCTCGATTTGGTCACATCCCCGTTTTTTTGGCGTAAAGAAACACAGAAAGCAGCATCATTCCCCAATATACTGCTCAATCAAGATCGACATGCACCCAAGAAACTTGGACGAGACCAGGGTGAAGACATCGGCCGGCCATCAGCGGAAGTACCTGACAAAACGCTTCAAAGATTGGACATATAGTGGCACGTATCTGACGCATCTCACATAATTTCACCCTAATCATTGTGCTGCGGCGCTGTGACCGGTGCTGAAAGCAAGTCACATGTCAAGACTTAATTGACCTGGCTTGGATATCTATGGCCATCAAATGCATACAGCCTATGCAGTCTATGCAGGCTATGCTGACAGATTGATATTGTCTTATTATGTTTCTGCAAGCATCAGGGCACCATGGCATGAGTGCGCGGGTCGCATGGGTGGAGGCACGGCCTGCGAAGGGCAACTCGCAAACTTGGATCGCGGGACATGAGCCCCTCACAACTTCAGCTGGCCTGGTGCCTTCAATATCTTCAATCACAATCAAATCATCAAGAAATAGGCCAATATGGGCCAATGGGATTCCATTTCGAAACTCCTTCCGCACAGAAAAATTGTCACCATGCTGCGTGTTGATTGCGCCACTTTTCACCGCCCATGGCTTTCACCGACAGGACGGTGCAAGGTGCTTTGGTTGCTTTGGGTGCTTTGGGTGCTTTGGAACCCGCAGCATCCAGTCGCTGTCTTCAAGTGAAGGATGTGTACCAAACACGTATCATATGGCACATGATGGCATCTGCAACTCTGAGAACTCTGATTAAGATGGAATGGAACATGATGGAACATGTCAGGCAGTTGGAGAAGCATTGAAGCAGAGTTGAAGCATTTTGATAAATGCCGAGATCCTCCCAAAGTCTGACAGTGGGATTCAAAGTTTTCAAGCTCCGCATTGCAGAACTTCTCAAGAGGGAGAGTTTCACGCAGAAACTCTTCCAGCAACTTTGGATGCTCTGCACCTTTGACTCTTGCCCGCAACAGCTGCGACAGCTCAAGATGCTGAGGGTTTTGCTGCGTCTGTCGTTTTCTTCCAATTCCTGCGGCAATGGAAATCTCAGGCTCGCAGACCTTTGGAACTCCACATTCTAAGCGAAGTTTGAAAGCAAATGTTGAGCCCCGAACTCTTGAACAAGGTACTGACAGTGATACCCTGGAGCTGCCTACCACCATTCAGCTACCAGTGCCCAACACCTCGCCTGTACATCATGAAGGCGCCTCCCCACAGCAATGGATTGCCTGAGACCTCACCAAGGGCAACATAATTAATCACCAACATCTAGGCATGCTCCTGATCAATCGAAAAAACAAAGGACCAGAATCTCCAAAAGTCTGTTCCTTATGTTTTTCCTAATGCGGTCTGCACCGGTGTCTTGCTCACCGTGCCCGAAGGAATTGGCTGACACATCCCTGGCACAGTGCCGAGTCGCGAAAAGAAGTCCACCACCGAGGATCATCCCAGCCTTGGACTCTACCCTGGTAATTCATGGGCACCAGTGGGCCACTGGGGCATGTCAACAAACGGAATGTCTGTATCATGTCAGGTGTAAAACGGATTCTGCATGGGTGTAGCATGTGAGTCTTGTATTCTGCATCACTGTGTGTTGTATACATGCAATATACAGTACTTATCAGTACATGTATTCACTGTTGCAGCATTAGTGCCCACACAACAACTACAATCCTGACTCATGAGCTTCACAAACTGCCATCTGCAATGTTGATATACCGTGTGTCCGCTATGTTCTGCTGTTGAAACTCAAATAGCAAAGAACTAATGCCTTGAGAAGAAAATAAAGTCTCAAATTGCATACCCAGGACTAGAATGCCATTGCTCTAAGGGAAGGTGAATATGTAGGATGGCTCAGGCAGCTAGATTCTCAAATGATTTGATGATTTGACGATGTTTGGTTCCCTCTGCACATGAGAATTGGTGTCAAGGTTCGGTCTGCAGCAAGGGAAGGAAATCTTTCCATGTGGTCGCCTGGTGCGGAGATGCTGAGATAAGATAGAAGTGCAGGTAATGAAAGGTGCTGTGATGCAGAGTGGTAAAGCCCAATTGAAGTGAATGCTGATTTGCATTTCTCTACTGCCGAGGCTTGGGGCTCAAAATATAATAAGGGAAAACATGACACCATGAATGAAAAACACTAAAAGTTTCGGCAGTGATCTAGCAATTGTTTTTTTTGGGGGGGATATGCGAGGTTATACAAGTACCCAGGCTCTCCCTCTATTATAAGATTTCTTTAGTTGGAGAACATCGCCAAACTTGCAAGTAGCCACTTTAAATTGATGATCATCTGCAGTTCAAGATTCAAAAGGTCTCAGAAAACCATTGACTTTAACATTGCCACAACCGATCAAGTTCCCGGATGGCGGATGCCAAGGCCCCACCTTCGCCTCCTCAAGCTGTGCGGCCATGATGTGTGGAGCACAAAGAGCGACCTAACGGCGACTCGACAGGGTGCCACGGAAAGTGGTGGCATTGATGGAGGTGGCATGGTCCAGGAATGTCCAGGGTATGTGCAATATGCATCAATATGCAAATCTCTCTCCATGGCCGCCTATTGATGCTAATGCTAAATAATAGTAATGAAAGTCTATACATGTCTATTTACATGTTCTAGCAAATGTATGTACGGGTGTTTCTCAGATCTCTGTCTATGTGGGTACCATCATGAATAAATGTTTGGTGGCAATGAGACAAACAACCAAACAGTAACAGCCATACAGCCGCAGCCACGCAGGTATATATGATATACATGTAGTAGCACGTAAATTTGTTTTGGTTTTCCAACGGTTTGAGGACAGCTGATAATCACTGACTGTGTTGAATGAATTGGGGTCAACATATCCAACTTGTACCGCAGATTGATAGATAAGGGATGATAAAAAAATTGAAATATGTTCACTATCCATCAACAGATTATATGTAATATTGTGTTAGAACCAATGCTTGAGGGCTGTTCATTGCTATCTGTTCGAATCTGTATAAATACGGATATCGCCGATCATTAATTATAAGGATGGATAATGATGGATAGAATACATCCAGTGTTCAACAACACCTCTGGCCGTGTGTGGCGACTGAGGTCAGTGCCATCAAGCGATCCCAGATGAAGGTGCCAACCAAGGAGGCGAGCAAAGTCCAAATCACCTCGAGGCGACATCCAATTGCTGAAAAGTTCAGGAACTGAGAGATACATATACAGGCAGTATAATCAATATACTCCTTATATATATATACACAGGGTTTAACTTTTTGGTGCTGTCATAGTTGGCTTGAACCCATGTATCTATGCATGCTGTCTAAAGACCAAAGAAATACACAATGCAGAATAACCACATCAAACTTAATCCGTTGCTGATGAGTCGCAGCCGTATCTCATGCTTGTTTTTTTTTCTTATTGTGTTGGTGACCGATCTTTCTTTCATGATGAATGAAAATGTTCATATTTACCTTCACCTATATCTCAATCGTGTCATTTTCTCAAGCCGAAATTCTGTGAACATCATGCTAATTAGCATTGCTGTGTCCCGCTACTCGCTTCATTGCCAGTGAAAGCAAATCCTAATTCTCTGCGCGGCAACAGCCGGCAAATTTGTGGGCCTCTCCGACTCTCCGACGTTCCAGTTCCTCCGGAACCTTTTAGCAATTGCTCAAACCACAGCGTGGAAAATCATCTCTTAGGACCTTAAGAGTCTACACAATGGTTGAGAGCATAAGCACTCCTGAAAAATACTTTGGCTCCCGCAATCTCTGCGGTGACATTGAAATCACACATTATATTTTGACAGGCATTCTGACATATAGTTTGTCATTTTTTCTGACGCCTATTCTGACTTGGGTACCTGCGTTCGATTCACTAATAATGCATTGACGTTTTCATTCATATGAATTCAAGCATGCGGTCTTAAGTAGATTCAAACACTCAATCCAACATTCTGATTGACACGAATTGTTCAGATCCTATGTGACGTAAATCCTGGCATTCTATTATAGCCACTTTTTGTGAATGTTGTTTGGCATTTCATCCGACCGTTCATCTGGCATATATTTTGTAAATCTGGGCTTCGCTGCTTGGCATTGTCTGGTGCATGCTGGCCTGGACAGCCGCAAAACCTGCCTTACTCGCGCAAATATTAGAGACCTGGCAAGCCTGCTATATAATACCAGCTGCTGCTGCTGTTCGACTATGGCAAGGCAAGAATGACAAGGCATCGAAGGTGGAGGATTAGGATGTAGAGGAAAAGCAAGGCGACATGAAATAAGGTCAAGAGACCGCGGCCTTTCAGACAACCTCTGGTTTCGCGCGGCACCTTTCTTTTTTTCGAGACATGCCTCGGACAGCTCCTTGGACACGTTTCTAATGGCCTTGTCCAAATAAGTTGTGGGACTTTCGTGAAGACCTTCGTTTCTTTTCAAGGCATTGGTGTAGAATCAAGACATTTTTCAGACACTAACTGCTCTTCTGCTATGGCCTTCGCTTTGCCCTCAAAATTTGCTTTCTCAAAGCAAGCTTGATTCGGCAGAGATCGATGCAAAGCGCTGCGCGCACCAGGCAAATACCAAAACATGTGCGGGGCAAACGCAATTGGTTCAAGTTAACCTGGTCGCCTTCTACTTGCACTGAAAGCATCTTGTAGCAAGCAGCTAAGGAAGAAGCCTATACCAAAGGTGGCGGTGCTTTGCCCGATGAAGGCTTGCCACTGTTCATGTTGCGCCATGACAGGTGAGGCAACAGGCCACGACTGTTGTGCGCCAGCTTTAAGACAAACGCATGCCAATAACATCTCCTCTCTTGTGTGGCTGCAAGCTCTCATCTCTTTTAAAGAAGAAGACTGAGAGCAGGCAGCCAATGAAACAGAAAACTTGGGTGACAGGGACTCAACCATGGCATTGCTAGGTGCTCTGGTATCTTTCACAGTACAGATCGATATGCAATGGAAGATCTTGGCTTCAACTATACTCGCTGTCTAGAAGGTTTGAGAACGACAAATTTAACCGTTTCCCATGTAACAAGTAAGCTCCCAGGCGACATGCGAAATCTCGTTCCTATTGGCCGCGGAGAGCCACAAGGTGGCGCCCCCCACTTTTAAGTAGTTGGTTTACAACCCCCAGTACCTATACCTACAGATATATGTATCATACACCATACTGTTTGGAGTTATGAAAGTTATGAACCAACTTTGTGTAACTATGGGGCACCGCTTTGCAGGTGTTGAAAAGAATGGATCCGCAACAAGCTTACACGCCTCTGACCGACACCGGCCACGCGTTGACTATTAGGCTTGGGCACTATAATAATTACTGCGCCGAACCATGCCGAACCCTTTGGGTATGAATTTTCTATTTTGTGATGCCACCAGCCCTTCCAGGCAACTTGGGAGGAAAAGACCTGTGAACTTGAATGTGCTGCGGCGGCGTTTTCCTTTTTGACCATCTTGTCCTTCAACACGCGCACATTCTCAATTGAACTGAGGTGTTTAGCACCTTTCCCCACGGGTCGACAAAGCGGGGACTTTGGTGGCAGGCTCTGCTCAGTGATCGGGGGGATTTCTGGCACCAAGTCCGCGGACATGTCGGGGGGACTTTTGCACTATAAAAACATGAGTCGGACATTGAATTGCTTTGTCATTTAGTCAGTAGAAATTAAAAAGCGTTTGTTTTCGTATGCGATTTAAAGTGCCCGGGGGGACTTTGGCATCATGTCCGCGGACATGGTACCAGAGTACCCCTGATCACTGAGCAGGGCCTGCCGCCAAAGTGCCCTCTCTGAGGTGCTGTTACCAAATAGCGTACGCTAATGCCTCGGCCTTCATCAACAATATTGCTCGGATTTTGCGCGCCCAACTTACTTCAATCAAGCAAATGTGTTCATCCAAAATTGCTTGCTTCAACGGCACGTGCACGTCTCCAGTTTCTTCTGGTTATGAACAGTTTGACACCCAAAGCGAACCCAGAAGATCTTGACACGTTTGACACCCCAGCAGGGTCAATGGCTTTCGAGGCACATGGGATCCATAGGATCAAGATGTTTGTGACTGTTTGCCGAATTTTCTACTCCATATTTCGCTCGGCCAGTTTGTCGAAGTTACTATAGTTCTTTCTGCTGACGGTGCCGCCAACCCTTCAGTCACCCCAGCTCCTTGCCTGAGTACCTTCGACACGTTGAAGCTCTCCTGGGTGTCGACCGGCACCTCGCCATGCAGCGAAAGATGAAATTTGTTCCGTTGAGGAGCATGGCCACCATGCCTTACAGGTGGAATACCTCTGCAGATTGAAATTTACAGCGTGGCAGCTGCACATGGAGGGAACTGCAGCCAGGGGCTTGGAGACAGACACGCACGTCCTTTTGCACCATGCCGTGTTGCAGGAACGGACATGCAGCCATGACATCTCTCAACTTGTGTCCTCGCACCATTGTGCACCAACATAACTTGAGGGTTCTGCAGATAGGTCTCCCATGCTTCTGCCGTAAAGACGTCAAACTCTTGCTCTCATTCATCGCATATGACTTTGATGCGCGTAGGGCCTGAATAATATTGGTCATGGTTTCTAGTTTCACTATGACCACCCAAACTGCAAACCGTTTCGACGCTGCCGGGTCCCAACGCCTTCCCATCTTTTGTTGAGTTTTGCGTTGTTGCGGCATTGCAGCCCATACTCTTCAGGTCCAGCAGCAACCCGCATGGCAGCTGCATATCGTGCAAGCCTCGCTGATACATGAATAACATTTGATGGGCGAAGTCTTGGATGAAGAAATGCATGACATGACAGCAGTCCGACCATAAGTCAGGCGGTGAAACTGCTCCAGCGCCGAAGGAAGGTCCGACAAGAAAAGCCCTGAATCAAGACCTGGGTCCTCGAGGCAAGGGCTGTCCTCAGCTGCTTGGGCGCAGCTCCTCCAAACCATGTGCCTGCCAGATTGGCTTCCTGCTTGCGGTTCTTTACGGCTTGCCGACAGGAGCCTTGGCTTGTGCGAAGGTCTTGCTGCATTTTACTGCCGGCAAGGGCAGCCCGGAGAAATGCCCAGCGACGTGCAAAGCAATGGTACTGTGACCCCTGAGTGGGGCCAAGGTCACTGGTCCAATGGTTGGAATTTGTGGGCACTTTGGGCTTGCGCTTTGAGGAGCACACCCAAAACCCCAATAATGGCCTGCTATGCAGATGGCAAAGAATGTGCCCAACCAACTGGCTTTGCCAAAGCAAGCCCATGGATTTCTCACCCGGCGGGCACCTTTGTGCCAGGCCCGAAGGTCAGCGACTTGAAAGTGCGGTGAAAAGGCCGCTCTTTGGGTTCCCAGCCTTCCAGAAAGGTACTTTCAAAGCGGGCGCTTTGAAGAGAAAACTTCGTTTCAAAGCGGACGCTTTGACGCCCAAACCTCCCTAAATCTTGCCATTTAATGCACATGTGCAAAGTGATTTTCAAACAGGCAGTCACAGAATGAAAACATAGTGCCATTCCTGGTCATTGAGATTCCATGCGGCAGGGGATGGGAGGAAGATCAGGTCAATGGATAAGTAAGCTTTGTCGGATGCAACGGGCGATTGACGGCATCATCACTTGAAGGTGCGGGCAAGAGGGTGTGAAGAGCTGGTGTGACGCCCCATTGTTATTACATACCTTTCATCTCCATCCAAAGTTGCCAAGGCAATAGCCATCCCGGTCCAATGTGTGACCATCCGGCTATATATACTCCCAAGTGCTCAGGTCGTTGCGATTTTCTTAAACTGAGTCTGTGCCTGTGGGAAACGAACTTCGCGGGGCTCGGTGCGAAACGGTGTGCCCTTGCAGAGTCGGCTCTTGATTGTGTTGAAGCCCGTGGCGCCGAAGGAAACATTGCAGTGAAACTCAGCTCACTGAAAGGTAACCAACATTGAACTCGCCATCAAAAAACATTGGTTTAAGTCAAAATCGGATGCAAGACAAAACGCGGGAAAAGTTAAACCATGTATATACATATTATTATTATATATTATATAATAAACACGGGCATGTTTTCTCATTCCTCCATGAACAAACAAGTGCAAAAAAGGAGGCAGTCAATTTTCAGGACACGGCACCTTCATTCGCAGCTCTTCGGGCACCACTTCCAAGTTTAAGGTCGAATTCCTCACCCGGAAGTTGGGCCAACCAGGATGCTCCAAACGCTGCCAAAGGACCTGGTTCATATTGTTCATAGTTCATCCCAATTTACGCCCTTTGATTTTGAATCCCCTTTATATCTATCCATCTATCCTTTTACAGTCTCCCAGAAGATTTTACACTGCAGCATTGAGCCCACAGTGGCTTCACAAATCGGCAAAAACTACTAGATATCAATCCCGATGGGCCCCTTGCAACATCTCTTGCAAGCAAGAGTCAGGAATGGAACCACTCCCCAAGCACACACAGCTACCTCGGTCAGAAAAGAACGGACTGATGGGGCCAGTGAAACTGTCATGGGATAGGGCAGCTACCGGAGCGCAGTGTATCTACTTAGTCTGGGGGTGAGAAGATTGTACACAATCACCGTCCAGAACAACAACGTAATCATTAAAAATAAGGATTGCTTGGAACAAGCGGCCAAGAAGCTTGAAGGAACGTGAAGGCCTCTGAATCTGGAACATAAGAACTTGAATGAAGAACATTGCATCCACTTCAAGAACAATTGTCCTCACATGGGCACTCCCACACTTCTCCTTGAATACGTTTGCCCAAGAATGGTACATGTCCCAAAATGTCAAAGATATGCAATGATGAACCATTAGATTTTAGACAATATGTATAAAAAAACATGCGTATATTTATTGCAAATATTTAAATACAATAAATAAATACATATATTATATATATATATATGTATTATTACCGACCGGTTTTTTCAGATACTCTGAGGGTACCCCAAATCGATTTACCCCCAAAAAAATGGAGGCAACCAAATCCTTGGACCTCCGGTATCCAGAAAAACCTCCACCTCAGGCCGTGGCCATGCCAATGCAAACGAAAAGGGAGAGGAATAGCCTCAGTCAGCAAATATCCACAGCGCGAAGGATTCCATCTCTGTAGCTGCGAGCTATCTACGCGTGTGTATTTTTTACGGTCATTGCGAAGGGATAGTTCATGGTGAAATTGATGTGAATTGTATAGCTGTTAATTCTAGCAGTATCTGCACTAAGTACTTCAATATTAATTGTGGGAAATCGATTCGACGGGGATAGTACTTGTTGATGGTAGCTCTCAGATGTGACAACTGGGACCCCTCAATGTTCCCAGCGCTGCATCCCAGCAACGGCTGGTTTTCCAGCAACCCCTTCATCCATGGCCGGCCTTGGCTGAACGCGGATACACATGGGCATGATGTTTAGTTGTCTTTGTTGAGCCCCAAACCAACCAGGCATGGACGGCACGCTTATGAACATTCAATAAATTTCACGGACAGGCATGAAATTCTAGGCAAATAATTAATCCTCATTATCCTCATTCCAGAGCGAGATCACTTTGGCATGATGCCTGGGCCAGTTTCATTTCGACGCACGCACAAAAATTTACTTCTCAAATCTCAAGATCTGCTTCTTGTCCACTTATGGTAATGAAGTCGTGCATCCACTGGAGCTACTGCACATCTTCCAGTAGTAGCATCCCTACCCAGCCTTCTTAGCCAATCCTACTCTATCGCTCTGCCAGTACGGTGCGTCATCAACATGAGCCATAGAGATGGGCAATCCGAACCCATAAAAAAATCTTATCATTCTGCAAAAACATTGAAAAATCACCGAAAAACCATTATAATTCCAACAAAACATTGAAAACCATGATCATTCTGCAATTCGGGCTGTCCAGGACTAGGCTGAAGTGGACTTGGCTGATGGGCTGTGTTTGGTGGCTGTGGGCCCCTTAAAATTGCAAAATACGGGGGCAGATTTTATGCAACCTGATAGCTAGTACTGTACAAGAATTTGTGATTTTTTGTGAAACGCATGCCAGAAGATGTAACAACATTGTATTACAACCCTTGCGATTGTCTTGGGCAATGCTGATCTACGCCCTGGACGCCCCTGGACTTGTAAACTGGTATTGCGTGAGGCCGGGGATTGAGTGGCTCCAAAGTCTGTGTTGCCCCCTCTCCACTCCGTCTTGGAATGTCTGTCAGGCAACCTTTGTAGTTGACAAAGATGACGGAGACCTGCTAGTTCAGTAGTGAACATAACTGATCAGCGGCAAGTCAAAGTCAATGCTATTGCAATATTGCTGAGAGAAAAGTGTACCATGATGGCAACTATACAATGCAACTACCACAAAGCAGCCTGCTGCGCGGTTTCGACCAGCCAGCAGCAGGTGTTCAGCAAGTTGTTCCTCAAATCAGTAGATGCAACATGCCCAACATGATGCAACAGTCAATGGGATGTCTCCAGGGCCAATCCATTGTCACCCCCAGTTGGAAAAATCCCAAAATCTCGCCAGAGACTGTGCTTTCCAATCATGATCCAGGAACTTGAAGGGAACTGAGCTAAACCAGTTCCATTCGCTCATCTCTTCCTCCGTCATCGCCTCAATTCGCTTGTTCCGCTCCTGCAGGTGTTTGCAAGAGCCCTAGAGCCCTCCCGAATGGAAGAACGAATCAACGCTGGCAAACCGCATGACTGACACAAAAGCTGGAAGGGTTTGGAGCTGCCAATCTTGTCAAGCATTCCCAGAAACAACTGGGGTTTTTGAATGTTTTTGACACATGTGGAGGTATAGCCTGCAACATCTGCCACTTGCCGCGGCGCCTTCCAAAAGACCTACAAACACACCTGCCCCAGACTGGTGCAACGGTCCTTCTCAAATTCAATAATATCTCGAACAGCCTCCTCTCCCATCACTTCCTGGCGGCTAGGGACATGTTCAGCATGGTTTGGATTGGAAATGCTTCAATTGCATGTGGTTTCAATCATTGTTTGGTGCTTATCTTGCTTTCTAATTTGGGGCGTCGCGCCTTAGCAAGGTTGGCGATGTACACCATGCAGACGAGGTGGATGGCAAGCTGTCCAAGCATACCTGAAGCTGGTACATTCTCTGGAGCTGAGCTACCCTGGTTTGCATCATGTCCAACTCCTAGCAACTAGTCCTAGAATCTGGGACCGCTGTAGGGATTCTTTGTGGACGAACAATGATTCACGTGATTCTCATCCGGGTTGGCTGAAATGTTTCCAGACCTTGGATTGCAACCACAATGAGGTCCCAAACTACCAACCCAAGACCAAAACTGCTGACAACTACTGGATCACGTGTTTCAACCATGCCCTAACATCTGGCCTGTATAACATCCTATATTTACCAAAAGGGGTATACCATGGGGTTACCATATATCCATGTATATCCTATCAGTCCTATCACTTCACCTTCGGCAGCTCCCTCTGAGTGGCTGAAGAGGTTGGCCGGGTGGAACACCGAGGAGAGCGGTCTCACCGGATGCATCCGATCCAACGGCCTGGTGACCGAAACACCGGGCAGCTTGTGGGATGACAGAAAATACTACACTCTCTAAATATTTATTTTTGTTGGATCTTGTTGGCAAATGTGGATATTTTGTATGCTTGACTCGTGGTGGCAAATTTTCGGAAGCGGAACTGTTGACTGTTGAGTGTGATTGCTTGTGAAATGAATCCTGGCAGTACCCGCAAATGATGCAATTTCGCTGGATCGATGACCGCAATTTGGAAAAGTTGCCATCCTGGGTAGCGTGGCTAAAACAGAGTCAGCCAACATCCCAATCCTCTGGTGGTTGTGCCCCAAAAATATTCGTATTTGATTGCTGAATCCTCCCACGCTGGGGACAAAAAACAAAAAATATGTGGGAGCAACAGCCATCCAATTTGGATGACAGCCTTCGAAATCCGCAGGTACCAGTTCTACCCCCGAAATTGCCTGGATCTACAACCCATACAGCCCATCTACTGAAACATGCTGAACCAACTGGATGGATTCGATGCTCTGTTCACGCCATTCTTGCCTTGCAAAGGAGAAGGCCAAGGATGCGATGCCGACGAAAACGCCACTGGCCATCATCTGCCTCGACACGATGGGACAAACCCGGATTAAACAGCTGCATTGAACATCAGTGCACAACTCAAATAAAAACTATATATTTCCATATGTTTGCATATCGATCGTCTGATAGTGGCAAAGACCAGCATGTTTGATTCAAATGATTAAATAGATTGTGCTGGAACTAACCCACACAGCACTAAAACACAACATGTTCAAATTCAAACACTCCAAACATACTTCCACCTGAGCATATATATTTAAATTTATTCATATGTTTTTTCTGGTATAATGAGCCAAGGAACGGTTCGGATGGTCTCGTACCATCCACTGACATTGTGGACATGGTGTAGGCTGCGATCATGGACTCCAACATCATCATTTGCATCCTCCAATCCGCTTGGGGTTGGGGTTGTCAACGGAAGCACCCAGTTGGCACTGGTGAGTGGTAAAATGAATGCCCTCACATGCTGGATATTGTTGATTGGCATTTGAAGCTGGTAGCCTTTCTTTTAACTTCTATTGATTTTATACTTGTATAACCTTGCCTGCTATCTTTCTGGAAGTTTGGAATCATTGAATCATTCTGACCATCCTTGAGCTCCAAGCAGCCCTAGCTGTCTAGCCATCTCACCTCCCTTGATCCCAAGGGTGACTGGTTGATCCTGCCGTTGCAAAACCCTAAAAGCATCGCAAGTTCGAGGAGGCAACATGCTCTAGACATGATAGTAATTGATCGTACACAATATATGATTATGATTCATGATTGATTGTGCATTTACATGATCGTATCAACTTACATAGACCTCAAGCATCCTATACCCGGATATTCATTGGTTACAAATTTCTTTCCAGGGCAGATTTTGGTTTGATTTCTGTCCATTTTCTGTAGATTTGCCCATTTCAAAAAAAAAACATTTCAAGAAAAAACTCACCACTTCATCTTTTCATTTTTGAGTCATGATGAATCTGCCCGGGTATTTCCGCCCTTTTCCCGGGTATTTGCGTCCTTTTCATGGGAATTTCCGCCCAGAAAAACCGACACATTTTTACGCAAAGTAGAGTAAGATCAGCCCAAAAGGTACGAAATCCAAAATTGACCACAGTAGTCAAAAAATTACCATTTCTAGCTCCTTCACAAGAAATCCGCCCTAAGGGCAGAAATCTTGCAAACGGACAATTATTTGTGTCCTTTCGAAGATCCAGGTATATAATATCCTATCACATCCTATCACATCCTGAGGTCCTGAACCAGTCCCGCAGTGCAGAAATCTCAGCCAAGCATCTGCTGCACAGCAGAGAGGAGAGTACATCTTCCCTGTCGAATGATGTCCACCACCTGGGTGCGCGGGCTATGCGGGCTGCTTTCCCAGGGGATCCCACCGTCGCATCGCCATGACACAGAGCTGATGGATGGTGTCCGTGTGGTGAAGGGCGCAGCAGTGGAGGCATCACCCAGCTGCACCATGGGAGTATCCTCCATGGAGTCCAAACCTGCGATTGAAAAACGCCCAGGTCAAAGGGTGTGCAAATGGTGATGATGCTGATCACAATCAGTGGTGATAAACTGTGAATGAAGCGTGAACTATGTATCATTGAGTGTAATTGGCCCTTATTCTGATCATTATACTAATTTCGATAATAAAAAGCGGTAAAGTCGTATGATAGATATGATAATCACATGTCACAGGAGGTTCAGGCATTCCAAGAATCAACCAGCTCATGGCCGCACCTTTCAAATCCTGTGCCATTCATTTGAATGGTGAATGCTTAAGTTATCGTTTATCGAACATGATGCGCCTTCTGCCCATTTTGCAGCTCCGGCTGCGAAAGCAGTGCCATGCTTTTTCTGCTGCAATTCTTGTTCCTCCACATACAAATCCGTGAAAATGTCCAGCAGGAAGCGAGAATGCATTATCAAACTGGAACTTCCATGCTCCGTGGTTCATCTAAGGGGTTTTCAAGCAACTTCACCTCGTAGTTACTACGATTGTTCCAACCAAATGTTGAAATAAACTTCATGGATCTTTCATATTTCCACCAGAAACCACCCCTGGCATCCATCGGCCGTGCATTGATTATATTGGCCATGTATGGCCATCGGCCATGGCTCGCCTTCTTCATCTCTGCTTGGAGTCGGCCCATGACGGATTTCATGGCCGAAAACTGCGCCATGACACCCACATCCTCGCCACGTGCCTTGCGCTTCTCTAGCTCTTCCTGGCGAGGAGCAGCCAAGGCTGCTCAGCCAGACCAAAGAAGTTGAGGAATATGTTGGACTCATGTACCTGCTGTACTTAGCTTTGTGCATATAGAATCATCATACCGATACCTTTCAATATATTTGTGTATCCATCCATCTATCCATCCACCCATCCCAATGAGTGATACTAGATTGGAGTGATAGTTTTCCACGAGACATTATTGAACATCTGTGGTTCTCAGTGCCTTTGGCCCTGCCCTACCCGCCCATCCCTTGATAGATGTAGTTGATGTAGTCATATAATATGGGAAGTGTGTGCATGTCGTGCGCAAAGACGAAGGCTCCTGTATCCATTCCTGCTGCTTGGAGACCAAGTCCTATCCGAACAGAGAGAAGGTCACCTGTGCCATGAAATGATTAAAATGAAGCTGTCACACTCTGCACATCCCTGCGCCTTGTTCTTTTGCGATCACTCTCTTGGAATGTTTTTTGGCTTGGGCATCCAGTGTCTTACTCTCTTGGAGTCACAATGGCATATCCACGATAATCATCAGCCAAAGCAAGTGTCTTGGCTTGCCAAACCACAGGTACACAAATATCACAGGAGTCCTTACGCTTGCGCTCCATTTCTACCTTGGACTTCCTCAGCTAGCTCTTGTAGACACTGAAACGCTCTTGCAAACTCACAAGCGGTAGAAAACTAGACGACGGATGGCCCGAGAGCGTAGAGGAGCAGGGTCTTCTCTTGTTAGTATGGAGACGCAATATTAGAAACGATATATGAAAGCTGTGTTATAGGCAGTCGAGAAGAGGAGTA
>Ga0126342_10003276_pt1 | contig 26598 bp, 29 predicted proteins | sample Cyp1metagenome_FD_92528 | JGI IMG/M metagenome (GOLD analysis project Ga0126342, IMG submission 92528) | Coral microbial communities from Lord Howe Island, Old Settlement Bay, Australia - Cyphastrea 1 metagenome | ecosystem: Host-associated > Invertebrates > Cnidaria > Coral ...
GAGTGAGAGTGAGAGTGAGAGTGAGAGTGAGAGTGAGAGTGAGAGTGAGAGTGAGAGTGAGAGTGAGAGTGAGAGTGAGAGTGAGAGTGAGAGTGAGAGTGTGAGTGAGTGAGTGAGTGAGTGAGTGTGAGTGAGTGAGTGAGTGAGTGAGGGAGGGAGGGAGGAGGGAGGGAGGACGGGAAGGAGGACGAGGAGGACGAGGAGGAGCGGATACAGAACTAAAAACAAAAACCCCACACGTCAATGTGGGGAAATATCAATAGTAGCCATGGACCAGGATGAAAAAACAAAAAAGTGCATATAGTTGAGTTGAGCTGACCATAAAAAGGAGCACTCGCCACTGTTCATTTCTTGTTGAAAACGGCGAGACTGGGCCGTAGGGTCATTGTCCAATGAAGACTCTTCCACAGGGTGCAGTACATAGATGTACATAGACTGGAACAAGGCAGTCTACTGGAATACTGCAACCACCCAACAGATAGGCCCAGGTCAAAATCAGACCGTTTGGAACTTGTTTGGAACTATTTGAAATGTGGATGTTGGCAAGTTATCATGCTTCACAAAACTGGAATACAGAAAGAAAGGATGTACCATATGTAGTGAGGTCAATTGAGGTCTTCATTATTTGCCTGGATACATTTGCTGCAGCACCATTCAAAGGTAGAGTTGCACCGAAATGGTCAAGAAGTTTAACACATCCAGCGGATCCTTACAGGGACTGCGGATGTTCTAATAGACACCCCCTGTGCCTGCGGTCTCCGTCTCCAAAAATGCTCTGTGCAAATCCAGTCGGCACAGCGGGCAGCGGCGGCCACAATGGAGCCAACGGAGTAAGCAATCCTCACTGAGTCGTTGAGGACATGGTGAGCGACTACACCATGTACTCACTGTACTCAAGCTGTGCAATACATACGTGTTGGGTATCTAACCATCCCAGCCAGGGGGATGCTTAAAGATGTATGAAGATGTATAAAGATGTATAAAGATGTATAAAATGTATAAAGGACCTTCCGAAATCCACTGGCAATCAGCAGTTTTGATCATCTGTTCCCACCTGATGGAAGGAATGATCGCAAGGCAAGGCCTTCCAGATTCCTTCGTTTGACCTCCAGTTTCGGAGTGGACCCACCGGGATACCCCAAAGGATGCCAAAGGATGATAGTGATGAATTCCAGAACGCAGAAACTGACATGATACCACAAAAAAAACACGAACAACAGGCACATAGGTATGGGTCAATATCTAAGGAGTTTTAAGGGACCCCAGATGTTTCGACCCAATTTGGCTGTATTAAATATAATACTATATATATATATATTAATGTGTATGTTATGTGTATGTATATATGTATACACATGTCATACAATATCACAATATCATACATAAATGTTGACTCATGTCCAGATAAAGCCTCAACTGCCAAGAGGCTCCAAACAAATCGCACACTCGGTATCTGCCGGAACTTCCACAGCTGGAGCCTGTTGCTGAAATCGATCAGCCATGGTGTGCTGGAAAATCCACCATTTAGTTCGGGGATTTCCAGCTATCCACCTTCGATCCAGTAACGCCACTGGCACTCTGTAATCACTGCATATCACGGATACATTCTTCGCTGTCTGCAAGCCAAAGCTCGAAACTTGCAAACTTGCAGAGGTTGATATTGGCATATTAACGTGTGTACATTATATATATATTTATACATATATATATATATATATGTGTGTGTACATATAAATACATACATACAGACATGTACATATTATACATATTTATGTATATATATATATATATATATGTATATACGTATATATTATATATGCCTATTACAGTACATTTTGACATGATCTTGTATAGCCAAATTCAGAAATCAAACCACCCCACAAACAGACCCCGGTTTTCCCATCACTGCCTGCATTACAGCGTTGATTACGCTTCTCAGCGTAGGTGCGCCGGAGGCCCACACCCTGAGAGTCGTCAGGTCCAGAGTTATTTTGAAACTGGCATTGACTGCTGATGATGTCCGTATTGGTGTTGTACTTGATTATCAACATCTATCAATTGGACATGACTGTACATGGTTGTACATGCTTTGTACTGCGACAAACAGCAGTATAAAGTACGAGTGCGATCCTATCGGCAACAGTGCTCATGTTCCTGGACATTATTCGTTGCGAACGTGCCCCAAAAGAGTTGTGGCCCTCAAATCATCTGAGGGATCCATGGCAAGCCGGTCACTTAGTGCTTGGCTCACGCAAAGACATCTGCAACTTCCTGGCCATGATTCGTGGAATCATCATCATCATCATCATCATCCTCATCCTCATCCTCATACTCCATCACATGGTCATGATTCCCAATTAGCGAATGAATTTGCACAATATAAGTGTGTAGATATTAGCCAATCAGGTAACGATGGCAAAAAGCAGAATCTACAAAACTGCTGTGTTCCTGTCCGTCTGGTAGATTTGATTCTTGGACCCTCTTCTCCAAGTAGCATCAAGTAGCCATGTACCACGGAATTCACAGTTTCCGGACATCATAAGAGAGATCCATGACATCTCAGCCCGATTCTGTGGCCTCACAATGACCAAGGAAAATGAGAAGATCACCAGCAGAAGCAACGTCCAGAGGCCACGGAGCTGCACATCTCGGATGAAACCAATCCTGACCGACGGACCGAGGCCAACATCAGTGGCACAGCTGCAGTGCCAAAGGGCTCAAAAAAACAGCGAAATCACTGTGCCAAGAGTATTTCTCATTGCTGATGATGAATTTTGGCTCACTATCATCACTAATCTCTATTTCTTGTTTGGCAGCAAAACTTAGAAAAAAAAACATTCGAACTCAGACAAACCGCGGTAGTGAAAATAAGAAATCCGTTCGATCCTCCTAGGCAAATGAGGGCGCACTTAGTAAAAGCTGGACCTTTCTCCCGAGCATGATCAATCCCAACAAGCACATTGTTGCATCGTACCCAATCCAACATTGCACTGCAAAGTTGTAGAAAGCACAGAATATTTTATCTATCCTTAAAGCCTGCACAACTGATTGATATGATTAATCTATTGCATTGATTCATGGAGAATGGATGATAGTGGCTAATACAATTACATAGATATTATGTATTAATCATTATCAGTATCAACCAATCAACTGAAACTGGTTGAATATGCCTCAAACCACAAACACTTCAACTGCCAAAGCACAGATACGGCGCAACTTCTCTGCAGTGGTTGGACACCACATTGACGCTGCCCCCAGTGACCCACCACACTTGTGCAGCAATTGCAACTATGTTGGCGAAAGGCACCTGATTGAACGGGGTAAGCTGCTTCAGCTTCTGGAACATCTGGTTGCATGATGATGGTCCCTAACCAAATAGGTTCATACCCCCCCATTTCATAGACAATCAACACGGGTTGTGGCCTCTGAAACATCTCTATTCGTTGCATCTTTTGACCTCTAGAGGCATACCCCGGATGCCAGTGTCGGTCACCATTGGCCAGAAGCGTAAGGAGTTTGCCTGTCAGTTCTTGTACCAAGATGTACCAAGGGTAGAGAGTGGGGGGCTCCCAGACCAAGAGCCTTTCAAAATAGGCAGACCATGGCGGGAGGTGGATGACTGGTTTCAGGTTTCCCCCGATGTTACGGTTCGGGGAATCTCAGGAATCCAATATGCATCTGGGCTTTGTCCAACCCTTGACCCAGGATTTCAATCTGTTGTTTCCAGGTAATTTTAGTCATTCAGATGTATTCACAAAAGAATTCAGAGTCCCAAAATTTCCCATTCATATCGGATGGTTTGGTGATGCTTCATGTTTCCATGGGATTCCATGGGCTTCACCAAAAATATTTGGGTTCCAGCCGAGCCCAGGTCACCATAGCTAGGCTCACACAATAGGCCACCAGCCACTGACGCGCTGCCTGGCCCACTGGCCACTGGCACCGCTTATCTTGCTGTACACTGTACATGCTCTTCAGCAGTTCACATATGTTCACATGTCTTTCTGTCACTGCCAGGCAATTCCAGACTATTGAATGACTATTGTCTCATCTGGTGCTTTGAAAGGCTTTCAAACCATCGCATCGGAAAAATCTGGATCCCAGTCATGGCAACCCTCGACGACGCCTCGCAGTCTCCAGGAAGACCATTCAGCAGCAGTAGACAGCCTTCGATCAAACACCAAATCTGCAAAGCTCCTGGGTCCGGGCACCGATTGGGCACTGTGCAGCTCCAAAGGGCTAGTGGCTAGCCCAAATATGCAGCAATTTGGTCAACTGAATCGTCCTACTTTGCCAGCCTTTGCGATGGTCATGATTAAGTCATGATTGGTCATGCCACACTGAAATAAATGGAATTATTTGATCCACGGTGTATGTGAAGTACACATTTCAATAGGTTTGTGGACGTCCTGGCCGGAAAACAATCTTGTCATGGGCCATGGCTCACCCGTATGTCTAAACCCACGAAATGAGTTGACTTCTGACACCCCCAAAAACAATGGCATCATCAACCACATTCAAGCACCCAAACCCCCCAAAAAAGTAGGTTTCGTTTAGAACCAAGGGTTTCCCTCAAAAGTTCCGCCCGCCACGCCTGCTGCCACCAGACTCACTACACAAATGGCCAGAGGCAAACGAAGTCTCCTCACCTGTTGGGGCTGGGGAATCATTGGGGGTTATCCGTATCAATGTAGAGGTATGTAGGGTTAATATATGACATAATTATAGATTACTATGTATATATATATATATGTATAACTATATATATATATGTCCAAGATTGTCCAAGTAACATAAGTGGCCCTCGTTTACGTATATATATATATACATATAATACCTGTTTAATATTATCATGTCCCATTGCAGTCTTCGATTCAGAGTCTCCAGAGAAGGATTCTACGATTCTAATTGTATATATATATATATATGTATATATATATATATGTATATATATATGTATATATATATAACAAGAAAAAAACCATCCCCACAAATGCCCTTCACGCATGAACCTTGAGTGTATCTGTTGAACCATTTGCCAAAATCCGAGCAGCCGTAGTCACCAGGTCTCCCATCGAGGTGGGGTTCAACACAATGCAGGGGGCAATTTTTCAACACAATGTGTATTGCCACGTGTTCTGTTCTGTGCGTGATTGCCATCAAACACTACCAGAACGAGAAGTGACTATACTGCAACCTTCCAATCTGTGATTGCTGTCCATTTTGGCAGTCCATTTCTAAGCTGCACAAAACCGGGTGGTGGTGCCAATTCTGGGAGCAACAGCCACTTGAGGAAACCCCATATATATTTGTTCCACATTGTGGCTAGTCACATCCTCGATATCTCAATATCATGCATTATATATGAGTAAGCACGCTCGTTGTATAGTTTTCCATGTTTTTTCTCTGTGAATGTGATGATATATATATATATACATACATATATATATATATATACAGATACAATACAAATAATTACATACTTTTTAAAGAAGGATCCCAATATTTGTTGGTGACTCAGCGACAGTACTTACATGTACTTACACCATCTCATCAGGATCATTCTTCGTGGTGCCTGAATCATGGCACCCATTGGCACGGGTTCAGACAACCGCACACCAAGCATAGGCAGCCTCAGGGCACCAATGCTAACATTCCTCCCCTGTGGTTTACATTTTGATTTCCGAGCAGGTACTGTATCAAACTCATCACTGCTGATGATGGACATTTCAGAACCCGCTCAGTGTGAGTGACTAGTAGTGTGGCTCAGTGTGTTCTTGAAGCTTGTATTGCATTGAAAACTCCAAGGAATCTGAAAATGCCTATGACCCAGAACCAGTGTCACCCTCCAATGAAATCAGTGATTTCTGGGTTTCGTCGAGGGACCATCCCAGGAGTTCTCAATTGGCAACCATCCAGTTGTGGGGTAACCAATCTTGACTGCCCAAAGCCCACATGGCTAGCTTAAATTACCTTAGCAATTGGCCTTTCCTTTGTCATCCAATAGCACCAAAGTGCTGTCCCAAATCTGAGAAGAAAAGTTGTCCCCAATTGTTGAACTCTGGCCCCACCCTTGCCGGCTTGGCCTCCCATGTGACTGTGTCCAAAAATGAGGGACACCCAAAAATCAGACAAAATAACGTGCAATACTTGCAGAGATGGTGAGGCATACATCACCCAGTTCATGGAAATATCATCTCAACAAACCATCAAACGGTGATGTTCAGTATCCCCCGTTAAAAGATCCAACCGGGATATTTGGAAATATTTAGGTTTGTCCATAAGTGGGGGTATACCCCAAATCCACTTCTTGAATCTTCTCAATCATCATATTCCCTTGAACAATTACCATACCCTCTAATGTCTGTTCACTTGGCTCTGGAAAATGGATGAAAATAGCGTTTCTAGTTCGATGATGCATCTCTTTAAATGATCATTTTCCTTCATTTTCCATAACATGTCATAGCTATTGATGAATACCAGAGGGAAAATCCTGGTAATCTGGGCCCCATGTCGATTTTCCAAACCGACCCAGCCAGAGGGCCATCGTAATACCACGCGATCGCACAAGGCGCTGCACCTCGAGATATCAACAGAAGGGTATGGATATCGTTGCCAAAAGCATGGTGATAGATTCTGATAGCTTTGATAGATGTTGTATGATGTTGATTTTCTGCATCATCTGGGATTGCCGAAGATTGCTGAGGTACTTGTATCAAAGCTTTTGCATCCTTTCATCTAGAAAATCCCCACGCTGTCCACCCCGCATCAGCCATGCTGCCAATGGCAGGGGCAGCATCGACAGCAAGTCCCTCTGGAAACAGCGGCCATGGCTGCGAAAAGCTGCGACCGCACATCTGGCATATCGATCTCAAAAATGTCGTGGTTGCCTTTTTTGCTTGATATATCTTGATATAGTATGAAACCAGCCGAGCCGGAGCGTTTGCCAGGTACAGGATCCGATACATGATACTTCAAAAAAGGATGAAAGAAATTTGAAAAAATAATCAAATACTGGCTTAAGTTTGACAGCCACCACACCGTCAGAATTTGAAAATCAGGCTGCTGAATCATGTGTTTTGGTAAAGCTTAGCTTGATAGACTTAGATATACTTAGATACAAATGTAGGGTAATCTCAAACTCCAGCCATAACATATATCCTCTGCTCGGCATGTATGTATATGACAGATATAATAACAAATATATTTTATACAAGCATATATATATATATATACTATTTGTTTTTAGCAATATACTACATTTATATAGCAATATACTATATGTATGGAACGATATACTACATATATATATATATATATATGTGTATATATATATATATAATATGTATGTGCTCCTATATATCTTGTGTCCATGCTTGATTTCAAGACAGAGGCGCTCATGACTCCAGCACGGCTGTGTACGCAGCTATGGGATGAAAACACGATCAGCTCATGGAGCTAACCCCAAGCCTCCACAGCACTCAACCAAGCTGTCTCCTGCAGGCAAGCCTAAACCTTTCCAGGTCAAAACTCGACTTGACCATCAAGAAAGGTCAGGATTCTCGACACTCGATTGGGCTCTAGGCTGTGTCTAAAAATGCTTATACCTCCAATTGAGAGCTTTTCAAACAGGGAAAATGAATTTCGACCAGATTTTGGGGTGTTGCCCCTTTTTTTGTCACTGAACTCCAGGATACTCCAGGTCTATCCGATAGGTCGCCACTCCTCTCTTGGCCACACTGGCATGCTTCGAAGTCCGGGCACCTCTGATGGTTGGTTGACCCGAAAAAGAGTCGAATGTCAACTGGGATCATCCCTAAATGGCTTTGTTTACCTTAGTGTTGGTGTTCATGATGTTCATGATGTTCATGATGTTCATGATGTTCATGATGTTTATGATGTTTATGATGTTTATGATGTTTATGATGTTTATGTTTGTTTTATTTACCAACTAGTTCGTGTTCGTTAGTGTTAGTGAATTTGAAGCCCAACAAAGAGTTCTGCTTGTCAAGGAGCATTAACCAGCATGGAACATACTTCAGCTGTTTGACCCAGTGTCGACCTGGTGAATGGCATTGAGGCATTTGAAGATTGGAACCCATATGCCAAAAACAACGCACGGCGTTGTGTAGTCCACATCGCTGGTGCGCAGAATTAGAACATGTTCCAAGTTTTTGGATACCACTGACCAAGGTGACGAAGTCTCGATATCAGTAGCGACTCAGTCCCGCGCATTCTCTGCGGAACGGCACATCAATGGAATACCATGTTCCCAAACGCGGCCATTCATTCGCAGGAGCAGCCATTGCCGAACATGCTGGCACTCCTAAGACAGTACAAAATCCAATGACATTTTTTCTGCGGTCACTGATGGTCACTGACTTATTTTGGGTCCGGTCTGACATTTGTTGAATCGCAGTTGATGCAGTTGCACTCAACCGCCCAACAAACAAATACACAATGAGTGAGTGAATGTCCTCCGCGTCGCCTTTGCAGATCTTGTCCTGAATGAATTTCCTTGCCTCAGAAGTTCGGTAAGTCAGGTGCCAGCCATTCCAAACGATTTGTTAGCATCTTTAAAGGCAATCAAGTTCGCAATGAGATCTTTATGTATAAGCTGGTAAAGCAATAATAACCCACCAATATTTTAATGGGTTGTAGCATTCATAAAAAATGCGAAATTGGGGTTGGTTTACTATTGCTTTACTAACATGTGCTACCTCAAGAAATGCTAATATATACATTGCTTATAAAACCATGTTTATGACTGGATGGCAGGGTCCAGGTGCTGTCAGGAAAGGACCATACAACTGGGGAGGGTCACCGCGGCATACCCTCTGAGTCCCTGACTCCTGCTCGATGCAGACCAGTCACCTGATTCCCACAAGGATCCATGCAGTTCATCAATGGAGCCAACGCGACATCATCTGCCATCTGGAAGGTATCTTCTGCCATCTATCTCTTCTTACCAAAGTGGAACCCTGCCATGTTCGCATTTTGTACTTTGCAGGGGTTATGCCGGTGTGTGTGTGTGTGTGGGTGGGTGTGGGTGTGTTCGCATATATTGTGTGTATACATATATATATATATATATATAATTATACAATATGTATATATACACACAATATGTATATATATATATATATCATGTATATATATATACTATGTATATATATATATATATAATTATACAATATGTATATATACAATGTGTATATACACAATATGTATATATATACATATATATACAATGTGTATATATACAATATGTTTATATATATGCAATATGTACATATATATATAATTATATATACAGTTCATAATTATATTTACATATCATCATGGGTGGGCACGCCTTAAATTTGACACAGACCGATATCATTTATATAATATCCCTACACTAGAATTGCCACCCAGGATCCAAAAAAAAAAGGGCGGCAGCAAACCTGGCCCACTAAGTTCGACATCAGTTGGCAAAGGATCTTGTATCCAATGTGGGTGTTTTGTTGGTCAAAGTCAATCAAAATTGTTTCGCTAAACCTCAAGTTTCATTCCACAATCCACCCATAATAAATATCCCTCAGGAAAAAACAACAACTTCCCCATCTGGTCCCGACTGAGTTGCCCCGCAAGCCACTCATCCAAGACCTTCTCAACCGCTGTCAGCACTCGAGCTGCACTTGGACTTTCGTGCGCGGCGCTTTCCTGGGACAAGAACAGATTGATATCATGTGTGTAATATGTATATATATATATATATATATCACTAAAATTCCTATAACATATATATAAATATACATATATATATACATATATATATACATATATATACATATATATATATATACATATATTATATATATATACATACACCTACATACATTACATGTACCTATCTATGTATATATATAATATGTAATATATATATATATACAGAATCCATCTATCTATCTATCTATCTATCTATCTAGCTATCTATCTATCTATATATATATATGTGTCTGTCTATGTATGTATATATAAGATATACTATATGATATGTATATATTAATTATATACATTGTGTATATGTATGGACATGTAAGAGATACAAAGGCATATTCTGCTGTTTTGTTAGGGAGTCCAAATAAGACATTAGGAGGCAATGTTTTGCATAGAAACCAGCGACTCTGGAATGCCTACTCTTAATCTGTGTCGGCTTCGGCGGTCGGTTCCTTCCCCTCCAACCCTGTACCCCTGTGACTCCCACCTCTCCAAAAGCCATGGTGATGGGCTGCAGCAAAAATCACAGCTGGCCACTTGTGTCGTTGCCGCCGTTGCCACAGTGCAACAGGATTGTGGGCGATGGCATGCTGGGGGCTGGTCTGTAATCATTTCCCGTGCCTCTTTGACCGCATATCTGAGGCAAAGGGATATGCACTTTGCAGAATTTCAGCATGTCCATGCTCTCCATGCCTTGCACGCAGCCAAATGGCTGCAGCCAGGCCATAGTGTGACTCCATTCTCACTACCCATTGGTTTGATCTGAGGGAAAAACCACACAAAACCATGGTTTTATCATGTTTTACCGAGTTTTACAATCCCCAAAAAGGAGCTCGTCTAAGTTTCCTTGAAGCATTTCTGTCGACAGATTCCGACCATCAAACTGGAAGCGCCAATCGCACGAAAATAGGAGACTTATGTTATCTCAGATCATCAGCGTTGCATGGAACATCGCCAATTTTCCCGAATGCGTATATAGCAAAGGTTCCGGTTTCACTCTGGGGTCTGGGGGTTGAGGGTGCCTTCGCTCGACGTTGCGCAACCGTTCGCAACCGTCCGCGTGAGGGCCGTATGGCCATGCCACTATTATCTCTGCAAAAAAGGTCACTTTTGGAGGTTTCACATGTCGCGTTGCTTCGTTTCGCATGGCAGGCGTGGCACTTCGTGACATTCAAACGTGTTTCGTAGCGTGTCGAAAATCGTTTTGTGTGGCGAAGATGCGTTGCAGTTTTCGTCTTCGTGGCAGGCGCAGCACTTTGGAGACCTCCGTGGTCATTTTGTGTGGCGGGCGCAGCACTTTATATAGACGTGTCGCTTTGCGTGTTTTTTGCGAATCGCATTGTCAGGGCTGCGTCAAGCGGCGACAAGGTGCAAATTCCGGGGCAGGCGTGGCATTTTGTGTGATGCGATGAAAATTGACGGAAGCCTCGCGCGAAACATTGATTTTGAGGTAGAAAATTTTGAGGTTCGTAAGAATACTCGTAGGACGTAGGAAAACGTCGATTTTGAAGCTAAATGTGAAAACTGGAGGGAGTCTCGCACGAAATGCTCGTTTTGATGCTCCAACATGTCCCGTCTCGAGTCTCTGGTTTTCCTGTGGCCTCGCGGTGTCTATGGGAGAAGCTGCAAAACCTCTCCTTGTCGAAGGTTTCCGAGCAGGTTGTCATGTCGTTTTGCGTGGCAGGCGCGCCACTTTGTGACATTCCAACCTGTTTTAGACCGTGCCGAAAGTCGTTTTGTGTGGCAGGCACACATACTTTTGCGTCGTTTTCACAAGATGAGTTGCAGTTTTCGTGGCAGGCGCAACACTTTGGAGACCTCCATCGTCATTTTGCGTGGCAGGTGCAGCACTTCAGACGTGTCGCGTTGCGTGCTCTACACTCCACACTCTACACTCCACACTCCACACTTCACACTCCACACTCCAAACTCTACACTTTACACTCCACACTCAACACTTTACACTCCACACTCCACACTTCACACTCTACACTCTACACTCCACACTTCACACTCCACACTCCACACTCTACACTTTACACACCACACTCAACACTTTACACTCCACACTCCGCACTTCACACTTCACACTCCACACTCCACACTCTACACTTTACACTCCACACTCAACACTTTACACTCCACACTCCACACTTCACACTCTACACACTCTACACTCCACACTTCACACTCCACACTCCACACTCTACACTTTACACTCCACACTCAACACTTTACACTCCACACTCCACACTTCACACTTCACACTCCACACTCCACACTCTACACTTTACACTCCACACTCAACACTTTACACTCCACACTCCACACTTCACACTCTACACTCTACACTCCACACTCCACACTCCACACTCTACACTTTACACTCCACACTCAACACTTTTCACTCCACACTCCACATTTCACACTCTACGCTCTACACTGTACACTCCACACTTTACACTCCACACTTTACACTTTACACTTTACACTCCTCACTCCACACTGTACACTCCATACTCCACACTTTACACTCCACATTCTATACTTTACACTCTACACTTTACACTCCACACTCCACACTTTACACTTTACGCTCCGCACTCCACACTTTCACACTCTACACTTTACTCTCCACACTCCACACTCTACACTCCACACTCCACAGTTCACACTCCACACTCCACACTCTACACTTTACACTCCACACTCAACATTTTACACTCCACACTCTACACTCTACACTTTACACTTTACACTCCGCACTCTACACTCTACACTTTACACTCTACACTTTACACTCTACACTTTACACTCTACACTTTACACTCTACACTTCACACTCTACACTCTGCACTCCACACTTTACACTTTACACTTTACATTCCTCACTCCACACTTTACACTCCATACTCCACACTTTACACTCCACACTCTACACTTTACACTCTACACTTTACACTCTACTCTACACTCCACACTTTACACTTTACACTCCAAACTTTACACTTTACACTCCACACTTTACACTCCACACTTTACACTCCACACTCTACACTTTACACTTCACACTCCACACTTTGCACTCCACCCTCTTCCGCATTCCACAGTCCACAGTGCACTGGTACGGTAACAGGGGAAAAATGTAGACTGTTTAATCAACTTACTTCACAAAAGTGTTCTACGTGCCTGCACCCGGGTTCGTGGGTGGATCTTGTTTTTTTTGCCTGGAACTGCTGCAGGCTTGACTGTGTCTTCCATTCTTGCAGAACCTTGTTTTCATCTGGAAATCCCTGTCAATGTGCCAAACCCATCCAAACCCAACAGCTTTTACCTTCGTGCAGTTGTTTATACAAACCATTGGGATGTCTGTTGGGTTTATCATCTTCCAGTTCCAGTCCTGTCACCATCTGCGCCCAGGGATGCCTCAACCTCTTCCAGTGTGGATATTCGTAGCCATAGATCAAAAGATGATCATATCCAGCATTCCGGAAGATATACCTGGCAATGTTGAAAAAAAATACAAGGGACCCAACTCGCCTTGTATTCTCAGTGTTAAGGAACAAAAGGTGCCCAAATGTCTCTCCGGATCTCTCCAGTCTCCAGCTGGATTTGCGACTCTACGCTTTCAAGGAGGATATGTCAATATATCATTCTTACAGTGGGTGTCTCTGAAAATCATGGAGGAAAACCCCCAAAATCACCGAAAATCCAAAAATTTATTTAAGAGTCCAAAATTGCATCAAGATTCCAAAATGCATCGATTCCAATAAAAACAAGATCCCACGGTCATCAACGGCCGTAACTTGGCCCATCCCACTGCCCCACTGCGCCAGGATTGCGCCAGGGATACGGGGACTCCTCGATGACATTCACTGTCTTCTGAACGCAGAAGAGGTGCCAGGCCTGCAGCTGTTCCACGGTTCAAAAATCGCCGAACCATGTGGTTTTAACCCATGAAATCCATAGGTTTTTACCATAGTTTTGACACATAAATCCATGGTTTTGACCCATAAACCCGTGGTTTTGCAAGGAGCATGAAGTAAAATGATCCACAGGTCTGCTGTTTTATCTCTGTTGATCAAGTTTAATCTATGATAATCTAAGTTGATTTACTGGAGACCGAGCAGCAAAGGTGCCAACACCTGGAAACCCCAAACAAAATATGAGTGAAGGTGGGGAAATCCCCAAAAGATTTGCCAGAAACGTAGCGAAAAATAATGGAAATCGGAGATCAACTACTTTGGCAGATGGAAACTGCAGAATTGGAAGCCTTGGGCCTGATTTCAGGGGTGTGCATGGTCTGCAGTACACGAATCTAGGACGAAATTTGACGAAACCCTTTGAAGAGCGATTATTCAACATGGTAAAACCATGCACTTTCCACCACGCAAGACAAACCTGAACATTTGAAATGAATCCAGCACGCGTAATTGCCCTAGCAAGCAGAAACAAGAACGCTTTGAGTTGTAAATCCACGGTTGAATTCCACAGTGCATCATGATATGTATGCAAATACAGCAGAGTTACTTGCATTCATGTGTCTGCTTTCGGATGAAAATACGGCACCAAAAGTAAAGACCAAAAACTGTTCTTGGTCATCCATGGTTTCCTCAAACCACCTTTACTTAGGGACAGCTCTATCCCAAGCCTCCGTGGCATCCAACTGATTCTGCTCCAACCAAAAGAGCAGGGGAAAATAGGCGGGAACCTGAGAGCGGCAACGATCGGGGTTTTCCTGGTGGGGACCAAGATGTTCGACGAGGATCATTCGTTTTTAGAGGAAAGTTGTCTTCCAACCTCCAAAAATGGATCTGGCAGGGTCCAGCTGCTGGTTGTGTTTTCTGAGCATCTTTTACTGGATCAGTATCTCGGGCAGTGTTGGTCATACTGCAAATAAGCTATACAAGTGTAGTTCGGAGGCAAGAAAAAATGATAAATATATAATAATTACGATTAATTAGTATAACAGCTTAGAATTGAGGAACAAGGTAGGCAGTTGGTTCGGCGCCCTTGAAAAGGTGGCAAGATTGAAAGGCCCCTTGAAGACACTCGCATGGTATTTGCAACACTTTGGTTGTAAGAACGGGGTCTTCAGAATGTCAAAAAGCATCAAGCGCTTGTGCAAGTTCAAGTGAACCACATCCTCCATCCCAGCTCAACCCACAGTACAGATAGTACAGCATCAATGACGTATGAAGCTGAAGCGAAGAAGATTAAGTTTAAGCCGATGTTCGAAATCGACAATCCCTTCCATGCGCCATATCAACTGCTGCATAGATCCACTGGTCTAAGCCCTTGGCCCAGAAAAGGTCTGCCTCCTGGCAAACTCGGGGCCAAGTTGCAGGCCCAGTTCTAGCAGTTGTAGCAGCTGCTGAGGCAATAACCCTATGACCGTCAAGGCCACAGCAACATGTCTGTCCTTTGCACAGAAAACCATCAACGTTTCTCAAAAAAAAACGCCGATCGCATCCGATGCAAAACTCGCCCGCACCCGGCGGCACCCGGTCATCGTGTCATCGGCGCTCCTCCGGTGTAGATACCAAATGCTTCTTCAAATGATCCTGAAACTGGAAATCTGTTTGAGGGTTCACCAGGGGTAGACACTGGAGAAAAAAAACTTTTGACTAGTGGAAAAAAAAATAAGGTTCACCCCTACTCTCCACACTGGAAAAAAAACTTGAGACACTGGAACAAAAACTTAGGAATCTGTACTCTGAACCCTTTTGCAGATGAAATCTCTTATTTGTACAATATGTGCAGGGTTTGGGCACTTAAACATGCAATTGCGTGATATTTAAAGCGTTTTGGCATTGAATAATTAAATTTTTTGTGCAGCTGAAATCTCTTATTTGCACATACAATATTTGCAGGGTTCTGGAACTTAATTATGCAATTTGCATGGTATTTAGGGCGTTTTGGCCTTGCATCCCTTGTTTGCACCGTGCTCGCAGCATCTTGGAGCCAGCATCTGTACTACGCAGGGGATTATCTGCATCATTTCGTGTTGTTTGCAACATATTGTCTAGAGTTAGTTTTAGAATCTATTTCAGGTAGGTTAGCGTGCATTTGGGGATTATTTCTGGTTGATGTTAGGTTTTCTGTACGGTTAGTTTGGGCGGGCGTGTGTTTTTTTAATTGTTTTACGGTTTAGATTTGGTTGCTCTAGGTTTCCTTTAGGGTTTACTTCGGCTTGTGCTATAGTGTTGATTTGGGGTTGGCTTGGTGTGTGTTTGGTGTCGATTTAAAGTTGTTGTAGTGTGAATTTAGTGCTGGTTTGGTGTTTCTTTCGGGTTGTTTTAGGATCTATTTGAATGTTGGTTTAGACTTTGTTTGGGGGTAGTTTTAAAGCCTATTTCGGTTTTTGTTATTATGTAGTCCATGGGTTTGTTTAGTGCTGGTTTAGGGCTTACAGTAACGATTGCATTATTCACAATTTATATGATTTGGGTTTATTTGGTTGTTTTGGTGTTTTTTTCCTGTTTATGTAGTGCCGAATTATGGTTGGTTTGGTGTCTGTTTGATTGTGTTTTAAGGTTTATTTAGTTTGGTTCAGGTTTTTAAGTGTGATTTTTGGCTTATTTGGGCTGTTCGGATGTTTTTTTGGTGTTTCTTTCAGTCCGTTTTAGGGATGTTTATGTAGGACGCTTGGTTTAGTTTTTATTGAGGGTTGGTTTCTGGCCTATTCAAGGTTGCTTTCGGGCTTATATAGGGTCAGTTGAGAAGGGTAAAGGACCAGGATGAGGAGGGTAAGGGACCAGGGGATCAAGAGGACCCAGGGACCAGAGGACCAAGGGACCAGCGGACCAAGGGACCAGTGAACCAAGGGACCAGGGGATCAAGGGACCAGAGGACCAGGGGACCAAAGGACCAGGGGACCAGAGGACCAGGGGACCAGAGGACCACGGGACCAAAGGATCAGGGGAACCTTAAATTAAAACAATTCCCGCCCGTCGGGTGGACAGGAATGCACGAAAGCCTGCTACAAGGGTGCTAGCAATGGACAAAGATCAAACGTGAATTCAAAACGTGGAAACCAAAGAATTCAGAAATCAGACGGAACTGGTGTCAATCTTTACGTGCCTTTGAAATTAGGCCCTCTATTCAAGCAGTGAAACCATGCGGTGCTGGCCTCAACTGCCAAGATCTGCTGCATCATTCCCTGAAGGTGAAGTCGATCCTCAGAGTCTACCAAATTGTTCACTCAGGTGTACATAAAAATTGTTTGCAAATAGAAACTTCAACATACTCGAACCAGCTGAAAACTTTTGAGAAATTCTCGTCCACATCGTTCAGTATTGTTGTTTCCATGCCCATGTTTGATTGTGAAATGCCCTGTCTTTGTTCCAACTTCGTTGGCAAGAAACAAAATCTCACTTTGCTTTGTGACATGTGCATACATATATATATAACTTAATTACCATCATATATATATATATATATAATTAAGTTGTTAGGGCAGCCACTCTCTGGAAACAGTTTGGCTGCAACCCTGACGTTGCGCCGCATCTGGCTTCAGGTGGATATGAAGATAAAGTTGATGTTATTACCCCAATCAACATATTGATCATAGGGGGTGGCGAATTTTGATCCCTTATGAAGATAAAGTTGATGTTATTAGTTATTACCCCAATCAACATAGGGGTGGCAAAGTTTGATCCCTCATGAAGAGAGGGTGTGGCGAATGTTGATCCCTCATGGACACTTAGTTGATGTTATTACCCCAATCAACATATTGTTCAGAGGGGGTGCCGAATTTTGACCCCTCATGAAGATAAAGTTGATGTTTTTACCCCAGTCAACATATTGCTCAGAGGGGTGGCGAATTTCAATGCGATGATGATCATCATGTGATGATGATGACGACGGTGATGATGATGATGATGATGATGATGATGATGAGGAGGAGGAGGAGGAGGATGACGATGACGATGACGATGACGATGACGATGATGATGACGATGACGATGACGATGACGACGATGATGACGACGATGATGATGATGATGAGGAGGAGGATGACGATGACGATGACGATGACGATGACGATGACGATGACGATGACGACGATGATGACGATGATGACGACGATGATGATGATGGCCATGACCATGACCATGACCATGACGATTATAAGTGTGGAGCAACATCCGGGTTGGGGCGAACAGTTTTAAAACAAAGTAATATGGTTTTAAAGTGACAAAATGTTTTGACATTGTGTTTCACAGAAAGCGTGCGTTCAAAACTCCATTGGTCCCTTTGTTTTCATCACAGAAAAATAGTCAAAAAGTCAAAAAAAATGAAAAAATAATGTTTTGAGAGTGTTTTGGGTTGGTTTTTTTTAATTTCCCTTGGTTTTTTATGAGTTTTGAAAGGCAAAGAAAAGAAACTGAAAGGAAACTGAAGGAAAATCAAAGGAACATGAAAGAAATGAAGGAAAACAGCTGCTAAAGCACTAAGTGTTCACTATGTTTCTCTTTCTTCATCACCAAAAAAAATGAAAAATAGCGGAAAAAGTTTAAAAATATTTGTTGTGTTTTGGGCTGGTTCATTTCATTTCCCCTTGGTTTGTCGCTTTTTAAAAGCAAAGAACGGAAATCGAAAGGAAATTGAAGGAAAATCAAAGGAACATGAAGGAAATGAAGGAAAATAGCTGCAAAAACACTACTTGTCCACCATTTTCCAAACCTGCCAGGTGAGGGTCTCTAGATTCTAGATTTTATCAGATTTGCTTCCTCCTCCTTCCTCCTTCCTCCTTCCTCCTTCCTCCTCCTTCCTCCTCCTTCCTCCTTCCTCCTTCCTCCTCCTCCCAACAGCGAACTCCAGATATCAGTGAGCACTGCCGGACCTCAACCGCGAGCTCCAGATCTGAGTGGGCACTGCGGGACCTCAACCGCGAGCGCCAGACCTCAGCAGACAAAATGCCAGATAGAATGTCAGAATAGATGCCAGATAGAATGCCAGAGTAGATGCCAGAAAGAATGTCAGAATAGATGCCGGATACAATGCCAGATAATGCCAGAAAGAGTGTCAGATAGAATGTCAAAGTATGTGCCAGAAAGAATGTCAGGTAGAATGTCAGAGTATATGCCTGAAAGAATGTCAGATAGAATGTCAGAATAAATATGCCATAAATACATCCAGATGGTATGTCAGAAACTATGTAAGATTATGTAGTGTGTAAGGGTAAGGATGACTCGAAGAAAGTAATTTCACTATGTTTGCACTTTTTTTCGCTATTTGCTCGGCATGTTTTAACGAAAAAAAATGAAAAACACTATTTGAAATCATTCTTTAAATGCGAAAAAAACACTACTTAATTTCAATTCAGTCGCCAGAGTCCCTGGCTCAGCAGCAACTCTTAAATACATATACACACACATTATATACTATTACACACATATATATATAATATTGACAAATACCCCAACTGATCAAGCATACCAGTATCACTCCCAAGCTCTGCACATGGTCGTCGTCCATTTGCTGCAGCACATCCAGCGCAGGTCGAGCACAGGCGGGAAGATCGTAGGCGAAAATCCTGGCCGTCGCAACATGCCGATCTGTACTGGTGATATGTGGGATATAATGGGGATGATGTGGTTAAAACAATCATAAACCACCCCATTTTTGATGGTTTATACCACCCATGAAAATGGTGATTTTGGGGATGGATTATGATTGCTTTAACCACATTATTCATATTACCATGTAATGTGGGGATATAAATGGGGATATAGAATGATATACTGTAACGGATTATTCCATGGCGCCTTGATGTGGGTCCCAACCGATGGTGAATCTGATAGAGTTCGTTCATGTTCACTCTGTTCCTGCATCTTTGCACCTCACTTTTGTGAAACTGGTGTCTTTCAAGGCAGTTGCAGAGTTCAGTGATATTTGATTCTTGGCATCTAAGCAACAAGTGAAAGGGATGAAAATTCTTTGGGGTGCAAGTAGCACTCTTGCTCCTATCGTGCTCACAACTCTTAACCATATGGCAGATTTCACCCAACAAAGTCCAATGCAAGAAGCATAACACATTCATCAGCTAGAAGGATCCCCAAGAAAGGAGCCGCGAGAGTCTGTCATCAAGAAGAATGGTTCTGCAGAAATCTTGACACAGAAATCTGTTGCTTGAGTCCGCAGAAATCACCGCAAATCCCAAGCTGTGATATGGTCAGATTCAGTAAAAGCTTGGTCTGAAAATAGGCTACCCCAAAATCCAATGGGTCTTCATAATTTTCGAATTAAAATAGCTTTTTGTGGACATACTCCATGTTTAGACACCCAGATATCAGATACCCCCATTCTGTCGCCTCAAGTTCTCAAATGCCAACTGTCGCTGGGACCACGCCTGGCCGTGGCAGACTTTCATCCAAAAAAATGCTGGAGAATGAATTTCTAAGCCATAATGTTCAGACAAATTGGGGAAATTAAAAGTGATTAGGAATAAAGGTCAATGAAGGTCTCTAATCACAACCTTCAATCAATCTTGGGAAACGAGTCGCACATAGACATCTCATCTATATACACATCATACCTGATATACATATATATATATATATACATGATTCGACACATACATTCGAAACATACATACATGTAGAGAGAGAGAGTGGAAAAAAAGGACAAAACAATACAAAACAAACATGTATGTATGTGTCAAAATGTATCTGATTGGTATTTTGACCCCGCCTCCGTCATTGGTCATTGCTCCACTTTGCTCAGCCCACCGCCAAAAGATGAGACCTATGACATCCATGGCCGCCATGGCCGCCATGGCCATGGCGCACGGGGACTCTTTCTAGGGCCATGCATGAATTATAGTGAACATATATAAACTAATATGCAAATATACTGCAAACATAGTGATTACATATGTATACTGTATACATAGTGCTTGTGATTAATGTGTTCAGTGTTAACTGAAAAGTCAATGTCAAGTATTGTCTTATAAACATATACAGTGTACAGCAATGAGACTACAATTTATCATCTAACTGTACGCATAGTACGCATTCTATGTGCAATCTGCTTGATCACCGGAGCCACTTGAGGCCCGGTCGCAGTTGCAACAGCTGGCGACATCACATGAAATCATTGCTTGCTACTCCCATCCCCTGCCTTAAATAATCTCTTAAATATGAAACACCCCCAAGAAACCATGGTGGATGTAGGGGATTTACACATATTTCAAACCACATCGGACCACACAATGGGGGTGTTTAATATGAACAGGGGAACAGGATTTACTGGTTGAAGCCATGATAATGCTTGACACCCAGTCCTTCACCCCCTTCACCTCCGGATTGGTTCGGCTTGGATTCCCAAAGTGAGCGATCAAGGCTCCCAGTGAAACGTGGTGGTAGAACCCCATTTCATCCATTTCATAATATAATAATCATATATAGTCAAAATGTTTTTCATATTTTTCCAGCAGTTGGGAACTGCTCATGTTAAGAAAATGGGAGGATAGTCCAACCTCGTCCGGGAGGCCCCGGAGGCCCCAGAGGCCCTGGGGCCCTTTCGTCATTTTCGCACCCTGTTGGCGGCGCAAAAATTGAGCTGTCCATTGGCATTGCATGCCTGCCTCCTTTAAAGGCAAGCCCCCAACATGAGGAAATGGACAATTTGTATATGGGAGCTTCATCAGATCTGCATCTTCAAGCTGCACCTTTGTTTTCACACTGTTGACTAAAGTTCTAAAGGGATACTGGATGACTGTCCAAGCATTGTGTGGGTACTTGAAAGCAGGTTTACTTGTCTATGGGAATGGTTCTGACAGGGTGTTGTTGTGGTGTTGAACACGATGTTGAACACCATACCCGAGACTTGATCATATTGAAACCAGGTCATCAAATCATATCAAACGTGTATCAGAACCACAAAGAAAATCAAAGAAAAATGTGTTGAAAACCACTGAACCTGCAAAGTTTGAATGTCCAGCGATAGACCAGTCTCCATTAGTCTTGTTTTCCTTCCTTGCTGATCATGTGACAGTAGAAACAGCGCCTACAACCATAAGCTGACAGAAGGTGCCCACTTCCTGAAAGCGGTTGCATGCATAGGTTTACAGAAGATCAGGCACTGTGGAGTGAAGTGTCGAGCCAAGAGAAAAACCACGCTGGGGGTCGAGACAGCCCCTTTTCTGATTGGCCGTGGATGCTTTTCGAGCCTCATTTTCACTCCAGCTTCCTGCTCTAAGTCTCTAAGTTTTTCGCTAGTTGCATTGCAACCATAAACACAGCTGAACATAGCTGAACTGTGTTCACGAATTTCGTCTCCATGGAGTCGAATCGGAAATTTTCAGCCTGTCAATGCCTTCAAATGCTGGAAACATGTCTCTCGATGCCAAACAGGAAGCAACGGATCCGTGACAATGGACATCATGGACATCAAAGGGTCAATGGAACCACATCCGAATGATCATTTACAGTAACTGCATTGAGTTCATCAAGTTCCACTGACAGTGTCCATTCCACTCGGAATGTGCTGTTCTTCGCCGCCAGTCAGAAAATGTTGGGAGAGCAAGTCTCGTCTTATTGGATCTGAGTCTTGAATACTCAATGGTAGTATTCTTCATAATATGATCATATTGGCTGGGTGTTCCTCTGTCTTTTTGCTCATCCTCGATCTCCGCAACGCCTGCCACGAGATCGGCTGCACCGTTACATCACTTCGATCCCATGCACTCGGCAAAAACAGGCTATAGCATAGTCATTTGCTGTACCGGAACTATCCTGAACTGCCCTCTGACATCATCTTACTGTATATAACTGTTAAGGACAAGTGTTAATATCATGTTTAGAACTGAAATTGAACAGATAGATTATTCATCATTTTTTAAGAGTTTATTAATATGATGTGTGGAACATTTTAATATGTTTTTTTGAACATTTCTGGATGTTTATTACTGCTAATTGGATATTCTCCAGAATCCTGCAACTCCAGCCTCCGGCCGCGCAGTGCAAAGCCTCAAGGCTTGCGCTTGCCGCGTCTGCCTGGATCTGGGAACGCCGTCAGGCTCGGCTGATTGCCAAGATGGGCCATGGCGGGGCGTGGGTTCCTTATGGTGCCCTATGGTGCCCTCAGCCCTCACGTTGCTGTTTAGGCTGTTTAGGCTGTTTGGGTTGGTTAGGATTGTTTAGTGTTGATGAATTGAACTGATGTGCCACAAGGTCTTTCTGGTGTGCTACTGTACCTCTCGTGTTTTCTTGATTCGACTTGTCCTTTGGAACGTGGTCCTGCCACAAAATCCAATGGCAGCACAATTCGAATTAGGGCACAATGAGACGAGAGGAGCATTCAGGCTATGATAGAGTGGACCAACTGCAGACGTGAGCTACTCACATTCCACAAGTGTTTTCTGGATATGTAGCGTGTTCAAAAAGTCCTATCAATATGTACATATGCAACATAGATTCTGTACATACATACAGCTACATATTATACATACAACATATTTTTTGTTTGGACACATGTCACGCCTCCAAACCCAAGGCCCAGGTGGCCATCCACCTTGGTCCATGAGAAGGTTCCGAAGTCATAAAGGTAAACCGCCGGCCTGCCGGCGTGTCTGATTGGAAGGTGTTCTTCTTGTTTCTGTTCTTGGCTTGTACTTGTTCCTTTGTTCTCTTGCTGCGCGTTTTTGCTTCGTCTGAATCAAGTCCACCCCCCGTGCCATTGACGCTTGGCGTCAATTTTGCGGCACGACTTCTTGTGCATATAAGCAAGGTAGAATGGGTTCAGGTGATGCATCGACAGATGTAGGCGTAACCTGCAATTCCCTTTATATTGGCAAATCTGCGTAGGATTTGTCTCCGGCGCCAAGCGCAACTCCAACGGGTTCCAAAAAGAAGGCGCCAAGGTCCAAAAACATCCAGCCCAATGTGAGCACCTATAACAACGGAGTTTCCCCCCCACCCTATGAATGCAGGGGTACAAAAAACAGAAGCAGAGCCCAGAAACAATTAGTTTGGCTGTCTAAAAAAATGTCCCTGGGTCCCGCACAAATGCATGCAGGTCAAAAAAAAAATATCCCCGCAGGGTCCAGAAAACACACAGGCGCATCCCCCACATTTTTTGTGCCCCCAGGTCCAAAAAAAATCCGGCCAGGTCCAAAAAACATGTACAGGTCCAAAAAAAGGGTGCCCAGGTCCAAAAAACATGCATCCCTTTGTCTTCGTCTTCGTTCCTTCTTCTTCTTCTCCTTCTTTTCTCTTCTGCTTCTCTCGTGGGCTTCCACCTAGAGTGCACATCAAACTCCCTATGGCCGGTGGGCTTGCCAACGGCAATGAAATAAAGGTACCCCGAACGCATCCAAGTCATGGATGACCATGACTTAGCATTGAAAGATCTGGGACTTTCGCGCAAAAAGCGATCCAAGGCACTGATCGTGACATGGAAAAAACGCCCAGGCCGGTGGACTGGGTCGATGACCTTGACAGCGAGGACCCCGTCATCCATTGAATCACCATTGAATCCCAACCATGGAAGTAACCACGGCTGTAAACATCGCTGTAACCATGGCTGTAACCCATGGCATCCATGGCTCAAGATTTACGATTCTTAGAAGACATGCTGATGAACAGGCTGCCAACTCGGATTCTTACTTTTAGTGGATATCTTTGTTAGCCTTTTTGTTTCTAAATATCACAACCTGTCCATGTTTTGTGCACGTATTTGATATTATCTTACATACCCATGTTGCTTCGCCTATTCCTCATTGCTTGATATCGACATTTCTTGATCATCACATCCAATTGAACTTGTCTACTATCATATGTATGTGCATGCTGATTGAACATTGATACTGTCCTCTGGCAATCTACCTTGCCACTCGCAAATCATGGAAATCTCAAGTTTCAACCGGAGCATCAGCAAAAACTCTACAAGGGTGTTGTCCAAAAATGCTGTGCCCCCAATTCCAATGGATTCTCACTGTCCCTAACACAATCGCCATGTTTGGGACCCCATTTCTGCACAAACCCAGAGCATAGTGTTTGTTGACTTTATACCTCAATGTTTTGTTCAATATATTTCATCCATTTTGAACCGATCAGCGGTCTTGCAAAATGGTGGTGGTTCAACATCGTTATATCCTAATTCAAAAACCATATCCCTCATAAAAATGGTTGGTATTATACTCCCATATACCCCCAGATCTTGTTCCTTAAATTCCGTTTCCGTTTGCCTTTATCTCAATTTTTGTAAATGTTATTGGTTATATTACGTATGATATATCGAGTTTTCCTACTAAAATAGGGCTACCCCAAATCATCCAAGTCATGGATGACCATTTTAGTCCCATGGGTGACTTGGACATCCATGATTTCAGCCCACCCTAGAGCCCCAAAAAGCGTCCGGACTGCGTCTCCTCGTTGGGCGTTGAGGCTCCAGGGGCGGCTCCGGGCGGCGTGCGCATGGACTGCGGGTGGCGACCCGCAGCGCTGAACCTAGAAAGTTCGAGGCTGGATCTTCATCCCGGCAAAAAAAAAATGTCAAATGAAAAATCATATGAAAAATCATATGATTTCATAAGTTTTGATCCATTTAGATTGACAATCACCATTTCCATACTCAAATACATTTCATAGGTTTGATCGCCCAAGTCAAGAAAAAAGTGGGATCAAACAAACTGGTGAAAGCCTTTTAACACATGTGACATGTGATGATGTGACAAGAAATAATAAGTGTGTTACGTGACTGTAGACTATGGTGGGTGAACAAATAGATTGTCTAGGACCTAGGATTTCACCAGCAAGCATTTGGATTTATCAAATTTATACCCCAAGAAAATAACGTTGGTTTGGCCATCAGCCCGGCTGGATCACAAGTTTCCCTTTTTTTTCGAAGGGCTGACGCTGAGCTGGATAGAGCCAGGTCCCTTTCCATTTGCAGTCATTTCGGGACCACGATATATCGTCATATATCATATAAATACCTAGCGCATCAAGAACCCACAAATTTGTAGGTCTTTTTCCAAAAACCCATTTTTTCTTCAGTTATAAAAAAAAAAACGGGTTTTCTCAGAAAATATGGGCTTTCTTTACTAGGGACAAAACCGACTTTTTCTCACACTTGGTGTCATGACTTCTCATGATTCGTTCCCTTAGACGATTCAAACCCCTTTATTGGTACCAGCCTTGGATCTATCCCTCCCAGTACCCTTCATGTTGATTATACTTCCACCCCGCTGGCTTTGGCTGGCAGTTCTCACAAGAAAAGGCCCGATGCTCTTGGAACATGTCGGACAACATTCTGTGTGATCACAGTCAATCTGGCGTCATTGGATGATTTTTCCCAAGAACCACCCCTAGAAGCATAAATTGAAACATGGCTGTATTTTTTCATTGGGGAAAAAATGATTCTGGATTGCCAAAGTCCAGCAAACAGTCGAACAAAAGTATCGAACAAATTAACAAAATCATGAAAAATCAATCGAAAGTTTCAGTTTTTTAATCATTTCGGATGACAATTTTAGAGTCTGTACCCAAAAAAAACAAAAAAACATATTTAAGCAGTACTAAGCCGTACTTAACCCATATTTTACCGATTTAACCCGTACAATGGTGTTTTGGAACCCATATTTAAACCATATTTAACCCATACTAACCAGTATACTCAAAATATGGGTTTTTTGCCTCTGCGACTTGACGGCGCGACGTCGAATTTTAAGGCTCCGCTTCTGGTTTGCGAGATCGAACCGTAATTGCCCGATCCAGACAAAAAGAAAGCAACGCAGATTACCGGAGCTATTGTCAATTTACTGGGTTCATATCTGAAAAGCTGACTTTTGAAATGCCATGCATATCCATTGTGACTTTTTGA
>Ga0126342_10003277_pt1 | contig 26596 bp, 27 predicted proteins | sample Cyp1metagenome_FD_92528 | JGI IMG/M metagenome (GOLD analysis project Ga0126342, IMG submission 92528) | Coral microbial communities from Lord Howe Island, Old Settlement Bay, Australia - Cyphastrea 1 metagenome | ecosystem: Host-associated > Invertebrates > Cnidaria > Coral ...
ATTTGGCAGGTGGTGAACGAATCTTCATAAGAGGTGTTGTTGGCCAACACGGGCCCCGCGAAAGATAAACATGGAGTTCGCGAAAGTTTCGCGAAAGTAAAATTTTTATTCGCGAAGAATGGCCGTTCCGGGATAAAGGAATTTTGATCAACAACCATATATATATATATCTGTCTAGATATACAAATTTATATTTGCGCAGGTTATGCAATACATGTATAGATATAGATATATACATAAATATATACACATACGAACATACATGTAGATATTATGGACATACATTGAGTTCATATATGAAGACATACAGTAGATACCGGATTCCTACATCCGGAATATTGGCTGAAGTTCAAGTATATGCTGTACTAGGGGGCTATACCAGAGCCGTCGTTTCTCGGTTTTGAGGATATATGCACGGGTGGAAGGGTTCCTTGATGTTTTCTGCGGTGAATCTTTGCAAGTAGGAGGAGTGACAACAAGAAAGCATCTCCAATCGCATCATGATTCAAGCATGTTCTACCCGATGGTTGGCTGCCTGCAATCTTTGGTTTCGATCCGGTACATCAGTTTGACCGATAGGATAAAGTGCGGGTTAGATTCGGTTAGATCTTGATCAACAGTTGTAATTCCACAAGTATTATGAAACCATTTTGGTATTGAGGTTGCACTGCTTACATTCTCATGTTGAGTGGTAGGCACTGCTGCAACAGTTTTCGGCACTGCAGGATCCCGTGAGCAACGTCACGGTGAAAGAGTCCAAAGAAAAGTGGTCCTACTTATGCCCCTTCGCTGCACCGCATTCAGATAACGGCTTGTTGCCAGCGCTGAAATCACCAATTGTTTGTATTTGTCGTTTCTTTATTCGAACATTTGGACAAATCTTGGATCTTTGGACATAAAATGAATGGGAACCAAAGCAAAATTAATTTCACATGGATCCAGTTTGACAGCAACCCGTTTGACGGGTCAAATATGTCCACCGTCAACCAGTTTCCAGTGGATGTTCCATCCTGGGATGATGAAAATAGCCTGGGGGTTGGGGATGGGGTTGGGGCCATTTTGCTGGAAGTCATTGGATGCCCACTGTCACCTGTTGATGCTTCAAACAAGGCAAACTCACCGCTGGTGTTGAAGAACTATATCAGAGAGCAGCAGAGAATTGACACTATCACCCATTACTGATCCTAATTGTTAAATCATGTCTCCATATGATTTCCATATAGAGATTATTTACAGTCCCTATTACAACCAGCTTTTCAATATGCACAGCTGGAACCCGAAGATTTCTCTAGCGATTGGTTCATCCCCTTGGCCCAGCGGCCGATTTTCGCCAGGTGGAGATGCAGCATTCCATTGCTTGGAGAAGAACCTGGACAGCGACCACGCAGTCGCACCAAGCATTGATCTTACAACACTATCTTACAGCACGACAAAGTACACGATACAACTGATATATATATATATATATATCTCTCTCTCTCAACTAAGTATAGAAAGTGCAGAACTACAAATCGTAAGCCTTGGATATCCTCTTCCGGAAGGTTTGGTTGGTAACGACTGTGGTACGTACCACCGCTCGCGTTTTTTTCGGCACCGGTCACCGGTCAAAAACGCCATCCGCCGGCAGGAGCAGTGCACTCGTTACTACAATTCCCTGAAGTTGGCCTTTGCGGAGGGTCATTGTAACTCTGCACGCTGTGCTGGTGAAGGCCACAGGGATTGGTGGATTGGTCCAATTGGTGGTGGTTGGCCATGATGGCGATGGCCAGTTGAGCTGGAGAACTTTTTGTGGGGGAACTGAGTTAGATTAGCCAGTTACAAAGGCCAGTTCGAGAACTAACCATACTAAGTTACCTAAGTGAAAACTGATGGCTGAGATCAGTGTATTCTGGGCGATTGACTCAAGATGAATCAGATGCTCTGAGAAAGAGGCTGAGTTGTTCATAGTATTTAATAGTATTGTCCATGCATTTCCCATGTTTTTCGTAGTATTGTCCATATATTATCCATGTATTTCCCCATGGATTTCACCATCATCTGGAAGGGTTCTTGAATTTTGATCACATGTGAGGTCCGGACTGCGCGAGAATGGTGGACTATTTGTCACAGCCCGACAAGTTCTACTATGGAGAGGACGGATATACCACAGCTGACAGTCCGACAGGTTGGGGAAACATATGTTGGTGATATATGTTGGTTATATGATATGGGAAATGTTCATGGGAACAACTGTTGGCGGACTGGTTCTTTGCCGGAATTGACTTTAAATGGTTCTGAAAGAACGTTTACGCGGTGACATTATCCCACACAGATGCCGTCAGAGAGTTTCCATCCCTACTTCCAGGAAGGGTTTACAGATGCCATGCCCAGTTACCAACCATTGCGGGGCCTTTCTTTAATCTGAATCATGCCAAGCAGGGGTAGACCATATACCGTCATATACCCTAGAATGATCTAGAATGGGTTTGTTTGAAAATACCGTACCCCGAGTTACCATGGATTTGTAACATCTTCCCGATTTGTTTATTGCCATTTGGGGGGGATACACCATTTCCAGTGGGTCCAAATCTGAGCAGTTTCCAACGGGGACTTGTCACGTTTTATACGTCAGGAGTTGAGAAACAAGACCAAATTCCTTTGATGCTTGGATTGAATTGGATCAACTTGGATTGGCTTGGATTCAATTTGATGAACTTGGATTGACTTTGATGGACTTGAAGCTGACTTGGATTGGAAATGGTTCAACTCAAAAACCGCTTGTTGGCTGCCGGCTCCTTTCAGCGGGAGATCTTGCTGAAGTTCATCCCGTGAAATGATGGCGCACTTGTGCAATCTTGTGCATTCAATGGCTAAATGCGGGAGATATCATGATATATCTCTATATAGACTCTATACCATGCCAAAAAAACATGTTCTATGAGACCTCGGTATCTGTTAAATGAGTCATTGCAATTGAGTGCAAAAGGCGTGTCGTGGATTGCATGAACCTTTTGGGACATGCCCGTTGATCGTCCATGTGTTGGAATGATTTACAGTAATCATATTTTCCAACCAGCAATTTTCCCTAAAATTGGTTCGGGGAAAATCTTCAGGAAATCTGCATATTTTGGTGTAATTAATTAATCTACTTCCCTATGTTTTTCCAGAAAAAACCACTCCATTGAAAGTTACCAGCTGGCAAGGTGGTGATAAGGGCATCGCACCTTGGCACAGTGGGGAAGAGGGGAGGACCGTGGTTAGACATGGGAGATTTGACCAGATTTCACCAGAATTTTATGGGGGATATAACTTGTCATCACCTCTACTTTGAATTGTAAGATCTCAACGATTTTTCGTGGTTTCATGATTTTCAATGTATGGCATTACTGCTTCAAACTAGAAACCATCATAGCAGATGACCACAAACTGGTATATGTGTGTGTGTCACCATTGTTTTGTGTCTTCACTAACACATTCTAATACATACTAATTCATGTTTCATGCAGGGCTAATATAAATAAACAACTATTATTTATAGTAAGATTGAGTGCGTATTGGTGGATGTTTTAGGTGCAGCTGCAGGGTTTCCGTGCCTCAGTTGTACACGCGAAACCCGACTCGGCTGTACACGCGAGAAAACAACTCAGTTGTGCATGCGGATGCTGATGATTATGATGGTGATGATGGTGATTATGGTGATGATGATGATGATGATGATGATGATGTCGATGATGATGGTGATGTTGTCGATGATGATGATGTTGTCGATGATGATGATGTTGTCGATGATGATGATGTTGTCGATGATGATGATGATGTTGTCGATGATGATGATGATGATGGTTGTGGCTGGTAGATCCTACCCTTTTCTTCCCCAGCCCCACCCCACCCCCCAAGGCTGAAGTGTGACGGTAAGTCGAAGGAAGTGGAGTAGCGGTTGTGTCCCTATAATGAAGTTAAGCAACGGTTGTGGCTGGTAGATCCTACAAGTTTCTTCCTAGCCTCACCCCAACCCCCAAGGTTGAAGTGTGATGGTAAGTTCCTATAATGAAGTTAAGCAACGGTTGTGGCTGGTAGATCCTACACTTTTCTTCCCTAGCCCAACCCCAACCCCCAAGGCTGAAGTGTGATGGTAAGTCGAAGGAAGTGGAGTAGCGGTTGTGTCCCTGTCATGAAGTTAAGCAATGGGTGTGGCTGGTAGATCCTAGCCTTTTCTTCCCTAGCCCCACCCCACCCCCAAGGCTGAATTGTGATGGTAAGTCGAAGGAAGAGGAGTTAAGCAATGGGTGTGGCTGGTAGATCCTACAATTTTCTTCCCTAGACCACCCACCAAGGTTGAAGTGTGCTGGCAAGTCTAAGGAAGTAGTGTCGAAGGAAGTGGAGCAGCGGCTGTGTTCCTATAATGAAGTTAACTAGCCCCACCCCACCCCCCCAAGGCTGTGCGTGTACAACTGAGTCAATTTTGTGTGTACAAGTGAGTCAGAATCCTGTGTGCGCAGCTGAGTCAATTTTGTGTGCGCAAGTGAGGCGTTTGACTCAGTTGTACACACAACATTGACTCACTTGTACACACAACCTTGGGGGGTGGGGTGGGGCTAGGGAAGAAAAGGGTAGGATCTACCAGTACAGGCACCCTAAGTGGTTGAGTGACTGAGTGGCTGAGCGTATGACAAACTTGGCAGAATGGCTGTATGGTAGAGGAGTTCGATACATAATTAAGCAACTTAAACCCCTCAGGTTTATCACTACACATTTTCTGGGGCATGACGTTGCGACAATAGCATTGAATCACTGGCATTCCTTTCTGGCTCCGTTTTACAATGGTTTTTGTTGGTTGGATCAGTCAGATAAAATTTTACATTATTCCAACACAGTAGGGTCCAAACTACGTTCTGAAGTTTTCTTTTCAGATACTTTAGAACAATCCAAATAAGTGTCGTGCACAAAATGTTCACTATTTATTGTTAGTCAATGTGATGCCAACAATGGTGATGCGCTGGATTCTGGCGGAAATGGGAGCTGATGAGGATCCCCATTCCTCAAAGGACTTGCGACTGCAGCCGTCAGCGGATTCAGAAAGGTCTCGTCCGTACAGCTCGCAATTTCCTGATGGCTTCGTTGGAGGAGCTGATTGACAACATCTTGACCGAAGACAAGGTCAAGAACAGGAAGGTCGACATCTTGCGGGATGAAAGGGCACGAGGCTGAATGACTTGCAAATCAGTTCCAACCTTTTTCTGGACGACCAATCTGGATCGAATCGTGGAGAAAAACAACAAAGCTGATTTCAGGTCAGATACTTCCCATATACGGTCAGGCAATTGACCCCATGCACTCACCAAGGAATTACAAACCTGCAGCTGGTTCCGGAATAACCCAGATAATCCAGATTGACATATTCACTGAATTCCATTGATTAATGTCACAAAGCCTTGGAAATCGCACTAATGAAAGAGCACTGCTCCAAGTATAAGGACTTTAGAGCTGGTGCTCCCTCCCAGCCAACTCTAGCAAAGGGATATTTGCTGGTATATGGGTTATGGCGGCATCAAGTGATATATGCAATTGTGCCTAGAGCCTTTGGGACAAAGAAGGTCGTAGGAAGGCATTAATGACATCCCCAAATCTGCCAAGACCTAAGGCTTCCTACTAGTGGAACTACACACGTTATATGATGTTGTAAGCACGTTTTCTGAGATTTTTTTCCGTGGCATGGAGAAGTTTCAAAGAGCTCAAAAAGATCCTAATTGCTCCGGCGGGATCAATAATGTGGCCGAAGAGGATCTTCTGAAGCACCCAATTCTCACTAGGACAAAAAAAATCTTAGGGCCTAGTCGAACTGCAAAGGGTTTTTATGCGTATTCTCTGACATTCTTTTCGCATTTAAGATTATAAGGATGCTTAGGAGGCGAAACAAACAGCAAAAGGTGTGCAAACACAAACCACTAGAACCCAAGTTGAGCTTCAAAAGCCTTCGTGTTTTTGAGGCAGGCATGTGTGAAGCAGTATTTTGCCAGACAATATTGTGCCAATTTAGGCTCACACTGGTGCCAAAACAGGCAAGCAGTACAGTCTCTGACATCATATCTAGTTTCCTTCACAAGAAGAATACGCGTAGTAGTAAGCAATCCACAAGTCAAAAGGCCGTGAAAAAGAAACATTGAGTTACTTGGTTCCAATGCATGCAGTCAGTGAATAAGCCGGCCCCTATGTGCAAATGCAGTGCAATCAGGTTGACAGATCGTGTGCCAATTAGGCGCAAACTTGTGCCAAGAAGGCAAAGGGTGCCAAAGAGAAGGAAAGGAGAAAAAGGGAGACCCATCACACGCCTCCTCGGTCTGTACGCGTGATGTGAACCCGGACTCAGACTTCACCGGAGGGCCAAGTCCCAAACAAAAGAGAAGGGGGGAATAGGATGACCATTGGTCCCACAACTGGTGCCAATAAGGCGAAAACTGGAAAAATTGCATGGAAACACGTATCAGCCACCGGCCCCCGAAGCAATCCCAAAACGAGTTGCGAGTTTGCTGCGAGCGTTGCATATTGTTTAGTGCAAGTAACCCCGGCAGTGTGGACAGCCTTTGCCAAAAATTGAACCCTGTTAGCCAGGAAGTAAGCAAGCCGGCATCCGCACCTGCACCATCCTGCACCCACAAATAAAAAAACGTGGACCGCCTTCGTACAATCGTGATGAAAACACAAAAACGAATACCATGGTCACGACAAGATGTAGACAACAAAGTATTATCCGTTCGTTGGCATCTCAGACAAAATAAAAGTTTGGATCGCAGAGGAAACAACAAGCAAGTCACTGGTGGAACGGTGAGTTCCGATCCGTCACTTGAATCCCTTGCGCAGAACTCTAAACAAACAAATAAAGTTACAAAAAAACCGCCGTCCCACTCCCTCCTTGGTCAAGGGGGAGGAACACGGCAGCTTTGCTCGACAAAAGGACTTTCATTCAAGCAGCCGCTGATGGTGGATGCGCTGAAATAAACGCGTAAAGTTCCAAAGTTCTACCATCCTACTTCCTCCGCTCAAGAGAAAGGTATCAAAAAGAGGAAATAGGCCAGGAGAAGCAATCACAAATCGGTAGCCTTGCTCTGCAACAGGAATGTCTTTCAGGCAGCCATGAGATGGAGATGGATGCATAAGTCTTTTTGCGTCGCTAATCCACAATCTGTTCTGTTGGTAGTTCCGTCTAGCTGTTGTATATTTGCACCTCACGCAATAGAGCAAGCAAATGGTTCTTTACTGTTGGCAATGGCACAGTGATTGCATTTTCCATGTCTCTCTATGAACATTGTATTGGGGGCGGACGAGTTTGATACTATCAGCAACAGTGCAGTGATTATAGTTTTTTCGTGTCTCAATCATATATTATGTTGTTTTAAACAAATGTGTGCCTTTGTTGTTTATATTTAAACATATATAGTATTATTGTAGTTTTTCCACTATTACTATTAAATTTGATTTGTTATTTATGTTTTGTTATTTTTGTTTCTAAACATATGTATGATTGTATGAAGAAGATGTAGGATGAGGTACAGGAGCGTGCATAGGTATGCGAATGCATAGGGAAATGCGTACATAATAATATTATATTTATATAATTTTATACATAATATGATAATTATATAAATATATTAAAATTTGATACATGCATGCAGTATGACTGTAAGATATTGTGAATGAGTTGAGCAGATGAGCATAGCTCATGGAAGTCCCGTGCTGATTTTGTTTTCATAAAGGCCACTTCCCTCTTTCCAAGGCGTGTATCATGGAACACGGCACCTGTGCCGAATTCCAAGAAGCTGCCAAGAAGGAGTATAAAAGCTCGACTGGATCCCCAGAGGTTTGGGATGGTTTGGGTATTGGGATCTGGTGCCAAGGTATCCAATTTGTTTAACCAAACTTTGGTGGATCAATCTACCAATCACAGGCGGCCGGGAAGGGAACGTTGTGTTCAGAATGACGCCAATCTATTTGCATGGTCAAACCCATGTTTTCTTCTCTTGTTTTTTTGATTTATGTTTTTATGATTGTTTTGAGCGCTTTATAATCAAACCACTGAAATCAGTATGATACATGAATGTAGTCGCGCTTAGTGATGTTTACGCATTGATGTTTCAATGGTATTTTACATAGAGTATGTGTTTACATTTTTTCCATTGAAACTCAACTAGTCGTATCCAGTGGTGCATCGTGTGAAACCATTGCCATTCCACCCATGCACTGAGGGCATGTGGAAGATCCGAGCATGCACAGGTGGGTCGAACCTGGGTGTGTAACTAGGCCAAGTAGTGAAATCGGGGCAGATGTATCATGATGTCTCTACAGTTGGATGGGTGAAAAATCATCCAAATTACCCATCGTCCAACTGTCGACCATCTTATCGGGACTGGGGATATGTCATGGTACACCACCGGGAGTGATCTCTGAGTTTGTCCAGTTGGGTGTGCCACATGGACAATCAGGACAAGTGATCATAGACAGAAGGGGAAAAACCGGAGAAATCAGGACAAAGTGTGAAATTTACTGCTAAAATATGGTAAAACCAATCCCATTGACAATTGTTTCGGGAGTTTCGATTTTCCCCACCAATCCATTGAGGTTTTGGTCACCATAAATTGAGGTTTTGGGTCAACCCAACTGGACGGTTCGATGCACACGGCAACAGGTGACCAGGTCAATACCAGTGGATTTAAACAGGTCAACTGTTGAAGCAATGCCGCGCGTATGATTTTGGCTGAATGTCACGAACTGTTATACTTTTGTCATAGGCTGGTTGATTTTGCAATATCATATCTATCAAAAATGATCAAAGTGCGTATGGGCACATTGTTACAGGTTGAAATTTGAAATCCATATGTGCATCAGGCTACCCTCCAGTGACGAAGCATGGCTGGCTGAAGACTCCCTATCCTTCCCCTGAGAATTTGATTCCCTCCCTGGATACAAAGGTACTCCCCAATCAAAGCCACAGTATTGGATCATATTGGATCTATCAAGCTCATTCCATTTTGGGATATTGGAAGTGTTTCATATGACAAAACAATATCTGGGTCAACCATATGCCAATAGAGAACATATTTCAACACACATTTGTTCAATGTTTTTCATGGGGTTTCACCTTTGTTGTGCGACTATTGGGAAACAGAAGACAAGAAAGACCAAACTGTGGAGGAAAAGACACTGTTTTTGTGATTTCAGTTTTGTTCATTGTTGTGGTTACGGGTGTGGTCATTGCTATTCCATAAGAAGCCAATTTTGGGGGGGTGATTCCCCTTCTATCGACCATATAACCAAATATAGACCATATTTAAAATTACTTAAACCATACATGTTTGTCCATTTTTCACTAGCCCGTATTGAACCGTGCTTAAAGCATGCACAGAACATATACAAACCATACACAAACCATACACAAAATCACATTCCAACCTCGCCAAAGATTCTCAAAGATTCAGCCACTGGCAGGTGGAGATGCCGACTTTGCCCCCGGATGGCCAGGCGGTTTGACACGAAAGCTATGAAGGACGCTTAACTATCTCAGTTATACTTTGCATCCTCCTTCGTTTATAGCCCATGCAGCCCATAAGTGGGGGATAGTTCCATCGAAATGGGTCGAATCCTGGTGAGCTTGCCATGCAGGTGGACGCGCGAACAGATGCGGAACGCGCCTATGCGAAGCAAAAAATCAAGGTGGCGCCGAGAAGGGTGTTGTCTTGGGGAACATGCAAGTGGTATATAGGTGGGTATATACCATACATACATATATACAAATAGTATACAGAAATGTACATATGATTTTATGGAGGTATCATACTATATTATATATATATATGTATATTTGTTTCTATACGTAATACATACACATAAAGACTATATATGTGGACAACTGGACGTTTTTTTTAATAATTATATACAGTATATATATATATATACATTTACAGTATATATTATATGTTATGTTTTATGTATATTCTTCACATTTGGGTGACCCTACCGGGAATATCCTGGTGAGCATGACCTTAGACCTGCTCTCAACTGGGTTTTCAATGGGCTGTGATATGTCTTGACAAAGCAATATGATGGAATGAACAAGGAATCGCGGAAAAGCAAAGCAAAGCCAAAGCAACACAGGTATTTCACAGTATTTCATATAATATGTCTTAGCCATTGTGGAAACGTCCATTGACCAGCCGCAAAAGGTATCAAATGGGATGGGATAAGAATTGTCGCCTAGGTCAGCGCACTGTTTCTGTGATCTCGTTGAACGGATTTCTATGGATTTCTTAGTTTCCAGTGTTCCAAATTGAAGTGTTCCACCATGTGCGCTGCATTGCCACCCCCTTGTGCTGTACGGAGCCACAGGAGAAGGAAGAGAAAGAAAAGAAGATGCTAGTGACGGCCAAAGCGCAGGGAGAAAATCCGAAAGCGAAGGTAGTAAAGTCAGGAGCAGATGACAAAGAAGGCCAGCCAATTCTGCGTTCAGCCTTGTCCCCCTGTTGGGAAATGACAATTAAAGCAGTTACGCATGAAGCAATGAGTTGGTACACGGATATCCCTTGTGAACACAATTCAAAGTCAGGATTCTGTGGGTGTGCACTTTTCGAATGCAAGAATTCTCCGCTTCGAGGAAGATGGTATTTCTATGTGGAAGTGTCCTTTGTGCGGGATACTGAGGATGAACACCCGAAAAGATGAATATATCATATATCCAATAGGTTGTTTAACATAGCTATTGAAAATGGCCCATTTATCGATGGTTTCCCTATTACAAATGGTGATTTTCCATGTCTATGTTAAATAATCAGAGGGTATATCCAATAGAAAGCACGTATCCAAGTAACCTGGATTTCCACCACGTCATGGTGAAGCTTCAACTTTGACGATGGTTGAACCCACGGATCGAGGGTCTAGTCCATGTTTTTTCCTGGCAGCCATGACCCTGATGTTGTTTTTAGAAGCGTTGAGGGAAACTAGTTTTGAAGTTGGATTCAATCATTCGATTCGAAATTTCAGAGCCAGCCAGGTGAGATGTGTGGGACTTTATCAGCTGGGTTGAATCAACAATTTGGCTGCAACGTTCAAAAAAAAACCACGTGAAACCACAAATCTGGCTACCGGTTTATGAATGAAAATCATCTATGTATATATATATATACATACATACATGCATACATACATACATACATACATATATTAGATGTATCTTATACATATGATTATTCATCATTGTCCCCTATGCGTTTCCCGGTAAAAGCTGGGATTTTTCAGCCATGGATCGTCGCCAGGTTCCACATCAAAGGACCAGCGAGAGAGCGCTGGCGAGGGCAGCGAGGGCAGCGAGGACAGCTCTTGTGGATCTGGCAGCCTGCTGGGATGAGAATGCGATGAAGCTGTTTTGGTCACGATAGAAATGAGACCGAATTTCATGATATTTCCAGATATGGAAAAATTATTTAACATGAATAGCTCTATTGATTGGTATGATAGAATGGGATTGTCACACCAATGAATGGGATCAAACTCATGCCAAATGGAATAATTATGATGGGTTTAAAGGTATTCCCACAATGGATCAGAATCAGCCCAAGATTCAGGTGGAACTGCTGTTCGCATACCCAAATGTTGTTGAGAATTTAGTGCTTGCCCACCAACGGTCTACCCTCCGATAATCAAACAAATGGCAATTGAAAATCCCCTTAATGGAGGTTTATAGCTGGGAAAACATGGAACACATTTTATAATCCCCCAAAATTGAAGGTTTATAGCCGGAAAAAAAACATCTATAAAAGGTGTATTGTCCAGTCATGTTTCATGACACCAGAGGGTATCCTCAAGGCTGCGATTTCTGCGATTTGGAGCCCATGTCCAGGCTGGGAGCAACAAGAAGCCTGCCATGACAAAGGAAGAGAAGGAGAAGGAGCCCAAATGAGCCGATGGACATGTTTTTTGGGGGAAGATTAGGGAACACCCATCCAAATTCCCAACGTTTTACTATTGTTTTTCTCCATTGAATAGCCATTCTTTGTTCTGCATCCAACTTTGTTGGACTGGCTAGACCAAAAATCGCTACTTGGATGTGCAGGACCCAGGAATAGTATATAAGTATTTCAGAACCATGGTTACTTAGTATAGTTTACAGGATGTATGTATATATACGTATATATATATGTGTATGTATATATATATATATATATGTACAGAGTTATATATTACATATATATATATATATGATCATATATGTACAGTGTTATATTATATATATGGTCATATATGAATCATATATGTATATTTATATGTGAATAATTATGTATATTGTATATATACATATATTTGATCATGTATATAGTGTGTATAAATAACAAATGCTGGTAACTACTTGTTCTTATGTCATAAGAACAAGTAGTTACCAGCATTTGTTAACACCTTGCAATTCCTGAGTTTTAACACATACCCCCAGTAGCCCGTAGCATTTCTGTTTGAGGCCGGCAAAAAGATTTTCGCAGCCCTGGTGGTTGGTGTGGTTGCCATCGGTGGCTTCATTTATTGGCGGAGGTGCGGTGGGAACTCTGATTTGGACCTGGGGTGGGTCTGAAACTGGGGCCCGTACATCCCAAAGAAAATGTCATTGAGAAATGGGAAGTATATGGAACTATGATGGTGATATTTCATGTTATATACCCTCTGGTAAACTAACAGTTCGCTATTGAAAATCACCATAGAAATAGTGGATTTTCCCATTAATAGCATGGTGATTTTCCAGTTAGCTATGTAACAAATTACCAGAGGGTAATCATGTTAATCATAGTTCCATATACTTCCATATACTATGATATAATAAGTTCACTAATATTATGAAATATAATCATCATCATAGTGAACTTATTAATTCATAATCATCACGTCTTCGGTGTCAATATCTTCAGCCTGAAAATCCCAGCCGTGCCGAGGCGAAACTCCAAGAGTGCCTTGGCCATGGAATTTCTTGTGGCCCTAGGGGTTTTACATGTGCATTGAAGTGCATTGTGATCATTTGTGATCATTTGTGCATGTTATATATATATATGGAATCATTTTGTATGACACTTTGGTTTATATGATTGTTTTTTGTTCATTTTGTTGGGATGCGGGATGACATCATCATCGTGACAACGACAAGGATCAGCAGATATCAGCATATTTTGATTGATATATCGTGCATGAAACCCTCTCATCTTTTTGAATGCTGGGATAGATCTGAGATCCATAAAGATCCATTCTTCCGCAACTATGGCAACACACAAAAAAGATAGACAAGTAAATTCCCCAAAAAATAGTAATAAATCGAAGCCCTTCTATCTTTTTGGAGGGTTGCTATATCCCATAACATTCATACCATCTGCATAGCTAGGAAAATGCCCTATAAATACATATAAGTACTATAAATGGAGGTTTATGGGCCATGTTCCATTGCCATATTTTAGCAGAGGCTCCCTCAATCAGGTGCCGCAGGAAGTGAAGGAACCAGCCCAACAGCTTCGCCCAAGTGGGAGCGCCTGGAATTTCCACAGCTGGGACTGGTGGATGAGTTTTTTCAAGTTGGTTCCATCATTTGGGCTGGTTTCCCATCAATATGTCCCATTTCATCTTAAAATGGAACATGTTGAAATATGAAATATGTAAGAAGTGCATGACTTCCCAGCCGTTGTTTTTTGTTTCAGGGAGTGAAACGACCAAGCAAGAGATGTTGAGCCATTTTGCTGGCGTCAAACTGAAACATTTCACTCAAGCTCACTTAAAATGCTGGTGATTTATCGAGTGGTTGGGACGCCCTCAAAGGTGATGCTTTTTGACTATCCAGCCTAGTGTTTAAACCGACCCAACATGACCCAACCAACTGTTTGTGTGTTGATCATCGATGATGGAGAAAAAAAACCATCACAAAGGTATAGCTATCTGTGTTTTTGTCCTCAGCGGCCTGAGTGGGCCAGTTGCATTGGAACTCCTCACTGACATCCAGCTTAGGCCTAAGAAGCCGCCAAGACCCAAGCTGGAGATGCTGCACAAAATGAAGGAACAGGCCAAATTCCGAACGAGAGGGGCCGGTCAGATGTATTCAGTTTCTGGAAGATGAATGCTATGTATGTTGCACTTGCATATGTAATGAATGAATGAATGAATATGTATGTACGTGCACAAAAATGAATATGTTATATATATATATATCCAGCTTTAATCATGTTTATACGTTATATCTGGTATACATACAGAGCTAAGTCATGGAGGTGTTCTGTTTGCCATGGGCGAATTGGTGCGAACGGTGGAGAAGTTTCCCAAGGGGCCTACCTTGGTGTCATCAAATGTGGTTTGCTGGAGAATCCTACATGTGTATAGATGATTTTCTGGTTTCAAACATGGTTTTTATTTTCCATTTCATATATGGGATGTCATCCCAACCCCATTGACGAACTCCATCATTTTTCAAGATGGTTATTGCACCACCAACCAGATTTAGTTCGGGGATGTTCCCAGCCAGCCATGCTTGATTCCCGGATGGTAAGAGGCTGAGAAAACCTCTGAAGCCATGATCAATGTCAAGCATCTCCTATGGTGCCCACGAGCATATTATCCTACTGCAACAGATTTTGCGCATGAAAGAGGACACGAGCATATTTGGCCCTGTTTTGGTGGTATTGCGCGCCACTACTGCTGTTTTCACTGTGTTTACAGAGATCTAATATGATGGTGGATCCCAATTTGAGCTGTTTACACGTGATATCAAGTGATATCCCATGCTTTTGCCTTGGATTCGCATCTCCCTGCAACTGAAACACCAAATTGATACGTAAGCATACGTTATATTAATTGTGTTTCACGATATCCTGAAATCCATTGAAATCCTAGATATACTGTGATATACTCAGCAAATAAACATAAATAAATAAACTAGTTTTGGATAAGTGAAGAATAATTTCATATTATATACAAGTTAAATCACGTTAAGGAGCATTTCATTGTATTCCTGTAATAATGCATAATATGAATATATATATATATATATACATATTGCACAAATTTAGGTCCATTTGCCCTAATTTTCCGAAAAACTAGATGTATTCATATACCATCATATCTTAAGAGATCCTATAACCATATTTAAGTTAAATTATCTATTAAAAACATTTCATAACCTGACTTAGTAGTGCCCATCACTTCATTTGCCCATCACATCGATGGCCCTCGCGGCCGCGCCATGGCACACCGCGCACTCGTCGTCGCCATGGCGGCCGTCGTCGGTCCAACGGACCGGTCGTCGTTTCCGGCGAGACGGCAAGGGATGGTTGAGGTGGGCGGAGTTCATGGGGATTTTATGGAGGTTGACTAGGTTTTAACAGAATCTACTGTGATATGATATGTGACTTCTATTTAAATAAATATTATATATATATAATCCGAGAAATTATATAGAGATATGATATATTACGTTTTGATATATATATATATATATATATATATACATGATGACCTCAGGTTTGGTACCTGAACTAGAAAATGAGGAAACCACAATAAAACATCGACCGGTTCATCATCATTTCTCCTATTCAAATTGACATATGTTGGGTGTATATCCATGTATATCCTATTTTCAGACACCCATGTCATGTTTGTTACACAATTGCCATTTTTGAGAATATGTTCAAATAGTTTAGTTGAATGTGCCAAGCACGTCGCATTGCTGTTGGATGTTAGCATGCGGGGATGCTGCATACAACAAGTGGCATGTATGTTGTTTTTATGTTTTTCCATATTGGGCATACAGTAACTAGATTCAGGTTGAATTGTTTATTTAAATATAGATATATATGTTTTCTCCATTCCTCAACTTGGGTTTGGGGACAGGTGATACAATCACGAAGCACTTTCAAGGATACTCATATTACAATTGTAACAAATAGAGTCATAAGAAGTCATAAGAAGTAGAATTGAGATAAATCGGGGGACAGCCTTTTTGCTACTAATTGTTAATCCCCATACAAACGGGTACCCACCACCAGGCATCAGCTTTTTTTTTATCAAAAACAACTGCAGATATATCTACCATAAGCTTCGCAAAATCCAGCAAGGGAAAGTCCCATGTTGACAGTTGATTTAGTTTTATTTTCCCATGAAAGCTAAGTATGTCCCAAGCAGCCATCTAAGATTGGTTTCCCAGGGGGCGGGAGCCAAGAAGAGTGGATAGATTCAGATAGACAGACAGATGGCTATGTAAATCAGCAGATAAAGAGCTAGACAGACAGATAGATGGAGAATCTAGATACATGATACATGATATATGATATACTGTATGATATGAATATATGATAAATAACACATTATACGGAAAGACAGCCAGGCCGCTTCCGGTGCTCGCCTCCTGCGTCGCCTGCCGCGGCCGACCTCGGCGTAAAGCGCTGCCGGTGAGGCTGAAGACACAGCTGCAACGACGGCGCTTGGAACACGAAATCAGTTTCTTGGTGGAGGTTACCATCTGGTTATTTAACATAGCCATGGAAAATCACCTTTTTTTGATAGGTAAACCCAGGTAAACCATCTATAAATGGGCCATTTTCCATGGCTATGTTAAATAACCAGAGGGTATATCCTCAGTCAGATGGGGTTTCCATAAGTGGGGAATCCCCAATAGCTGGATAGTGGTTTCCATAATTTATAAACCCCAAGGGTTTCCATAAATGGGTATATTTTAGGACTGGCCAAACCCCTGTAACAGTCAGAAAATGGTTTCTTTACATAGCCCCCCCCCAAAAGGAGCACAAGATTTTCACATTTTTTTGCAAACTCATTGTTCATGCTTTGGGGTCATTTTGGTTTCCTGTGGTTAACAAAGCCCGGCCATTTGGTTCACTGCAGCCATTTCTCATTTCAATTTGCAATTTTCAATTGGGATTTCTTGTAACATATCACCACAATTCCATAAGACAAATCAATTTGCAATTGCAATAGGATCTTGGGCTTGTGTCATGGGCCATGCTGTTTGGAGGCTTGGGCCTTGGGGGTCCATCCACTCCTTCAACTGGTCTGTGATTCTTGTGACTTGTCTTGTTGTGGGTGGGGTTTACTGATTGGTTGGGTGGCTGCTGTGCTGAGGCTTGAGGAGTGATGCTGGCGGGGGCCCTTGGGAGCTGTTTCAAGATTTTTCCAATTGCCACTTGATGGATTCCTGGATATGATGAGGCATGTCCTTGCACCAGCTTGGCCTACGTATTCATTGGTCTGGCCCCCTGTGTTGCAACAGCATCATGGTTGTCAGTGTCAGTTTGTTGAACCCTTATAAAGCGCAAAGAATTGCAACCTGATTGAATGGCATTTGAAATTTGGGTCTTGTTTCGATGACCTGGCAAGGCTTAGTCAGCGTCTCCACATGGTGTCAGTTGTCATGGCCTGAGGGGACAGGGTTCACAATCTTGTTTGAATTGAACAATTTTTTGGTCTTGCAGTTTGGTCTTTGCATGTGTTGGCGGCTCATTGGTTCTGGCTCCAGGCAATGATTTATCAATTCATGCATGGTGACGGACACATGAATCATCAGACCCGGCTATTTACACATAGCCTACCCATCATGTCCATATAGCCTATATCACATTCCACATCCAGTCGCATCGCATACCGATACCAAATTTCAATAGAAATAACAATAGCCTAGCAGTGAGAAATTTCCCACTTTTCAATTGGCAATTTTCACTTGGATGCCGGCTTCGATTGCCTTGGAGCTCATTGAAGAGGAGTTCAAGGATATCTTCAAGGCTTTGCCCCGGAATCTTGGCCAGAATCTGTTCCACTCATTTCAGTTCTCATCTTGGTGTCTCTCCTGTTTGGACCATTGTCGTTAGGAGTCATGGGTGCAAAGGTTTGGTGGCTGCTTGTGTTGTTTTGGTTGATTTCTTTCCCCTGAACCTGTCATCTCGTCCATCCAAGGAAGTCCCAACAGGTCACTTGGCTCAATTGTCAGGTGAAAGCTTGAAGGTGGTTGTCATTTAATCTCTTGCTTTGTTTCAAGTGTCATTTCTTGCAGGTGCTGTGGATTCTCAAGAAGCTCTCTGAACCTGGCTTTCGCCAAGTCCTGCAGCTAGCCAGCACATAATGCCGCATTGTAGAGTGTAGACAAAGCCGGTTCAGAGTTTGGGTTTTGCACCCCCCACCCAAGGAAGGAATACAAGGAGGAGAGCAAGCAGAAGCCCATAGATAATCCTGACGGGTTTTTCTTGCGAGCGTGCGAGCGAGAGATCAAATCGTGCTTTGGCAGCAGTTTTGTCTTTGAACATGTCCTCATCTATCATGACAAAATTCAGAACAATGATCAATTGAATGATTACTTGTTCTCTTTTCAGCTGTCTTGGGTCTTTGGCTGCATAGTGACATGATGACATGACATGGCTGGTGCATAGCCATGCAACTCTTGGCCCATAAGGCACAATGAGCTTAGGGGCGTCTTCCACAGCTTATCGACCTGTGACTTGGCTTCAAACAGTGGATTTAAAGATACAATCCTAGGCATGGATGATCTTGATATGTGATATTATGATTTGATCATCTCTAATGTTCCTGTGTGCTGCACATGTTTTTGTGTTGGGCTGCTGTGCTTGTCAGGTGTCCTGGTGTTCCTTCATGGTTTTGTGGTTGCTGAGGGAACCCGCCGAGTGGCCACACCTGATGGACGGGAGTTCTTCTGGCCTCGCAGAGTTTTGGTGGTGGGCTATGGGGTTGCTGGGCGTGATCCTGATCATCGGGGCAATCCTCAGGCCTGCTGCCACTTGACAATTTTTTTGGGGAAGGGTTTGCAATCTACAGACAGACAGTGCTTGGAGACCCCCATTTGTTTTTGTATGTTTTTGTATTTCTGAACTGCCTTCCATCATTTCATCGCCCTGAGAGGTTCCAATTTGGAATGCTAATGCTGAGCTGGCACGGCAGAAGGATTTTGTCTGGGAGACCAAGCTCAATTTCATTTTGAAGAGGGACGGGTACCTTGGACACATTGGTGAGTGGGGCTTGTTCTTGTGTAGCATGTCTCACATCTTGATTGAACATGCTGATCATTTGGCTATCTGAGGCAAGATGATGGATTTGACAAGTCAAAAACTGGAGAAGCAGAATGTCAGTTTCTTTGATGCACCCTTCATGAAGCAGCGTGTGAATTCTTTCTTTGGAGGGCAGGACTTTGCCATGAAGGGTGCTGGCTTTGCTGCCGCTGATGATGATGATGATGCTGTCTTGGGCCACTACATGTTTGAAGAGGAGGACGAGGAGTTTGCTCACGCAGACGTCGCAAGCGAAGACGATTTGCAATTGTCACAAGCTGTGGTTTCGGAAGAACCATTAGGACCTGTTGAAAAGGTTGCCGCTGAAGATGCCAAGAGTCAGGCTGGCATGTCCCACGCTTCAGCTTCTGGCCTCAAGACAGCAGCTACGGACTTTGACACTCTCAAGAAGTGCCTGGGTGACAGCTTTCCAGCTACTGTGGTTCCATGCTGCTTGTGCACATACGCAGCCATAGCTGTGCATGTCATCTTTCAGTCTCATGTGTTCAGAAAGTCAAACATCAAAGGGCCAGACATCTTCCTAGCCAATCAATGGTTTTTGCTACCCCAGCTAGATCTGACTGTATGACTGTATGTTTTTTTGGTCTGGCCTTGTCTGCAAATCCTGCCGCAGGTGGCCGCTGAAGGAAGGGTACCGCATGTACTTCAACAAGCAGTATGAGCGGTGGTCCCTCAACTACAAGAATAAGTATGTCAAAGGGTCTGTTGCAAGATTCGACAAGCACGGTTCACACCAAGGCGCTGTTGCTGAAAGCGCAAAGAATTTGTTGTCTTGGTGCACGCTTGTTGTAGGCCAGAAAGGTTGATCTATTTTGGCATGAGTCATGCCCCCTTGACCCTGCGGAGGTGCCATTGACCATTTGCATGCTGTGTACTCGAAGCATGCAGCAGAAGCTTGAGATGGAGACTTGGATATCTGCCGGAAACTTTGCATGCATTTGCAAAGGTTGTCAATTACTGGTTTGATTCTGTCACGGGGCCTCTAGGGCTGTGATTTGCAGTTGTTAACAAACTGAGGATGGAATGGGATGACAATGAGCCCAGGTGGCACCTTTGCTAGTTGGGTGTGGCAATTTGCAATTTTGGTAGGTGATGCGGCAGCGTGCTGAATGTGATCTGGCACTCATTGAAGCTGGGAAGTCTGTGGCAAAAAGCATCTAGCGGCCCCTTGAACTCTCCAGACTCCATCCCTTTTTACCTTTTTCCTGTTCCTCTCCTTGTCCTCCTGCTCTTGGTCTTGTAGAAGTTTGATTAAATTTGTAAAATCCACTTCCTTCACCAGGCAGGACAGCTTGTCATAGCACAGGCAGGGCCAGGTGACTTCAAGCTTGAAGTCCCAGATTTGATTGGGGTGTTTTGTTGCTGCATGTGACTTTGCATTGCACAACTGCATTGTGAAAATGCTTCTCAAACACTTTGGCCCAAAGTTGGTGGTGCAGAATTTGGCACTTGGCAATTGCAATTTGGATCTTCGCATTTCTGCAAGGTGCCTAAGCGGTACTTGAATTCAAATCGTCGATCGTGTATTTCAAATTTATATCACTGTGTCAAGGATTTTCACTAAAGACCATCATATCATGTAATTCATCATGTAATGTTTGAACCCAAAGACACCAAACCGTTCACCCTGTGCCTTTTGATGGTAGTTCTTGCGTTTTCACATCATGGCAATATTTTTTGCGCTGTTGTGTGTCCGGGGTTGTTTGCTTCATGTTGGTGGAAGACATGTCGTTTTGTGACACTTTTTGGTGTTTGCTGGTCCGCTAGTTTCTGTGCCTGCACCTTACTTATTTCTTGCGATTTGATCACCAGTCTCTAGGCTTCAACATCCTTGTGAGCCTTGTTTGGTAGACCGAAACCTAGACACTGCCACAAACCCCCAAATTTGACCCAATTACTCTTGACTGCAAAGCTAGCGGCGGCACCAATCCGGTTGAGGTCCAGGACAGGGCCCGTAGAGGTCATGTAGGGGACCAATGAGGTCCTGGAGGGGCCTTTTGACCAAGTTCAAAAAATGTTTGTTTTTTGTGGCTTGTCTGGCAGCAAGGCCAGGAATCGTCTTTTTGCAAGCAGAAGACACACTGTGCAATTGATGAATTTGCAGCTGTATAGCGGCGTACATTTGACTTGGCTTTTGCTTGGCCATGACCTTTTGGCCTTCTAGATTTGCTTTTCAGGATTCAACCCATCCTTTCTTATCAATCTGCCTGGTGAGAATGTGAACAGCATTATGTGTGGACTTAAAGAGACATGTTTTCAAATCAGTTTCCGGTGGCCCGAGCATGTTTTTTGGAGTTCGGTTTGCTGGCAATCCTGTAAAACCATCAGGGTTGAGGAGGAGCAGCATATCATGTGACCATGCTACATGTCATGAGCTCACATGCATGGCATGTTTCTGCAGACTTTGTCGGGAAGATTGGTTTCTTATATCTGGCCATGTCTTTTCCTGAGGTTGTGTTCGCTGGCAGCTTCTCCGATGTCTGGCTGCTGACAGGCGGTGTGGGCATGTCCTCTCAACTGTGGCAGGGGGGTATGTTCACTGCTACGTTGAATGCAGATGGAAAGTGCATGGCTGGCATCTTTGCAGTAAGGAGTTCTGCGCTGCCTGGCAGGGTTTTGCTGGAGGAGCTGATGCAGCAGCAGCTTGTGGCAGCAATTTCAAATTCTTCTTCCGACAAGCAGGTGAAGTGGTGGAGACTTGCATCCCCGGGCTGTTGGGGAAAACGAGCCAGCCCATGGACAGCCAGGTCTTGGAGACCCAGGACTTTTACAAGAAGCAGGCAGGCGATAGGGCTTTCCTCCAATGGATGGACGATGTCGCTACCAACTTTTGGGTAACGTGTTGCTCCTGGTGTGTCAACAGCAGCAGCGCAGCCCTTTGCAAAGATGGCCTCATCACAATGGCCGAGACCTTGTATTTGAAGGACAATGAAGATGTCAACGAGGTCAAAGAGAAGGCAATGCTCAAGTGCAGGAAACACATGCCCCAGTACTGGGGCTGTGTGTGTGCTGAGGCCATCCAGGCCCTGGAAGCAGATGCTGGCATTTTGCAATTGAGGACTTGCCTTTCGACCTTGCAGGAAGCTCTTTCAAAAGTTGGTGCCATTGTGGAGGAGGGATTTCCTGGAGTTGATTCTTTCAAGGTGTGGGTGAGGCGCTGGATGCTGTCTGCGGCCTTCGGTGCGAAGATTTTTGGTGCCTTGGACCAGAAGGTGAGTGAGGCAATCAGGAGCCAGCCTGACATTGATTCTTTCAAAGCTCAGGCAGATCTGCTTTGCGAAGCAGACTCATGAGAGTGCTGTGGGGGCGCACTTGCTGCCCTGGACGGCCTTCCGGTTGACCACTTGTCCCAGGCCCACTTGGGTATGGTGAAGACTCTCCACCAGAAGGTGAACAAGGTGAAGTGCTATTCTGTCACAGTCCACGGCCTGAACATGCTTTTTAACTGCTACACTGGCAAGACTTGCAAAGAAGGTTCTGCAATGCTGAGGGAGCGTCTTGGCGGCAATCATAAGCAGTACCTCCCCATCACTGGCTGTGTCTCCATTGACCATGGAAACCTTAATCTTCACACTGACTTTATTTTCACTTCTCATTTGAATCCCCTGCGTGAGCTTGAATTCTTAGCGCATGCTAGTACCCAACCATGTCACCGACCTTTTCTCTTTCAGGTTCAAAAAGACATGCGACCGGAACAATGTCAGTGTGGCGAAAGTGCTGACACAGTGGCTTCAAGAGGTGGCTGCTGTCTGGGCTTTGGGGATTTCTAGGGGGCGCAGTTGGAAACTGAAGCCTTTGGAAGGGGCATCCCCAAACAAGTTGCTTGTTTGTAGGGATCTTTGAGTGCCTTCAGTTTCCCGCCTGTCCTGGCAATTCTTGCCTCTTTTGCGAACCTTGGCATTCTCACTTGGCAATTGCGCCACCTATTGCCGATTGTCAATTCTGCTAAGTCCACAGGATCTTTTTGGTGCGCAGACCCCTTGAAGCTGTCAGCAGGGCTTCCCTTGTTTACAATTGCAATTGTGAATTTCCAGGTGTGACTTGTGGATGCGTTTGAAACTTCACAGCTTGAAGTGTAGAATTTTACATTTGTGTATGCCCCGATGGTTTTGCCAATCTAACTGCTGTGTGCAGATTCTTTGGCCCAGAAATTGGCTTGGACAAGACTTGTCCAAACTTGTGGGAAGTGTGGAAAAAAAGCTGCCGCACTGGTTGGCACCCATTTTTAAGAATTGTGGTTGCTTGCATGCTCCATGGGATCTGGCTCAGCTGTTTGTGTGCCTGCCAGGTCACGCAGACTTGGGGTGACAGAGTTCAAACCAAGAAGCAAAAAGACGCTTCCCTGGGCTGGGTATGTGTGGATTTGAGTGTTTTCCACCGTGCTTTTTTTGTGCCTGCTTTTGTGCTTACTGTTACAGACAATAGGACAATCACAAGGGATATTTCAATAGCTGGATGGATTTTTTGATGGAACATCCACAACAAAATGGGATGGAACATCCACAACAAAATGGTAGCCCCATTTTGGGGAATCTATAGATAAAGGATGTTGAATGGAACTTATAAGGACTGGGATCAAGGAACTATAGGACTACTGGTTGGTGGTTTGGAACATGTTTTATTTTTACACATATTGGGAACAATAATCCCAACTGACCAATATTTTTCAGAGGGGCTGAAACCACCAACCAGACTAATATGGGATAAAGGAACTTTATGGGATGTTCTGATGGGATTTTAGGACCCAGGATAAATATAGGGATATATAATATAGTATGATATAGTTCATGGAACTTTTTGTGCAGATTTTCCAGGAATTCATGTTGAATTTAAAATCAAGAACATGCTTCTGGAACTTGGGGATCCGGAATTTATTTGATAAAGCGAAGAAATTGAAGGATGGGCTATAGGCTGTAGAAATATGGGGATTCAAGAGACGAGAATATTGAATCTAACTATAAAACATGTGATTTGATAGGCAAAAATTGTGGAGTTCACCACCAAGAATTATGATGTTTTCATCCGGGTGATTGTAGAAGGGGAAATCAACATAAAACATGGAATTGACCACGCAAATATGGCGTTTAACCCCAAAAACAATATATATATATATATATATATCCTTCAGCCAGTTTTTTTGGCGAGCTGGCAAAGCAAGAACACAGTCAGATTTGATCGCTATATTTTGATGGTCCGGCAACTGACTGACAACACTTGATTGCAACATGTTCCACAACAGGTAATAAAGCCATTGGACATTTTCAAATATTAATTGTAAAGATCTGACCAAACTGACTTCAGACTCCAGGCAAGAGTTTGTCACTTATTAACTTTTAAACATGTTCTTTAAACATTCACCTAGCATATCACCCAGCATTGTCCATAGCGTGGCTGTTCTCCCCATCCCCGTTGAGGTGATGACCTGGTTGCCGCCTGGCTTTCCCTTGCCGACCCAAGCGCCGAAATCGCGGAGTTCGACAACGGTTCCGAAATTTCGGAGGCGAAGCCAGCCACGGAGATGGCGTGGACATTGAAGAAGAAGGACCCCAAGGCGTAGCTGGGAGGAGTTTCAGTTTGAGTTTGTCTGATTTTTTGAGGAGAATGCATGAAAATACCCATTGTTTTCATGGTTTACGATCATTTTTCAGCATGCAAATAGGATTTTCTTGAGGGGCATCCACCAGTTTTGGAGAAGGCCAAGTAGGATTTTCAGCCCGAGTTTTTTAGGCAAAAAAAGATCTCCAACTTTCCAACCATACCAAACCTGTGATTTGTTATTATATATGCTTACCAGTGTGCCACATGAATTTAGTGTCTAAAAAATGCAACCAGCATTGCAGATTTCACCAGGCATAGCAGGCATAGTTTTTTGGTGGTTTTGGGGTTGGTAGATATTTTCCATACTAAATAAGCACTGTCTCATGCTAGCCTATGCTAGATTACACCATGAAAATCAGCATGTTTTGGAGGGTTTTACTGTAATTGTTTATATTGTTTTGAGTTTTGAGGCATTTTTCTTTTTTCAAAGCAGACCCGAGAAGACACCCTGAGTTGTATATGTTTTTGGGTTGGCACCTTGGTAAACCCAAGGAGATATCTTCATTCATTTCTTGATGGCTGTTGGCGGTTGCCCGATTTTTTCCATGGTTGTTTAAGATGTGTTAGAGGGAGACTTGTACCCCATGTTTCTTGCTCCATATGTTTTTTTCCTGCTTGACAAATGGAGCTGTGGCATTTGCTGCTGGATTTTGGATATCACCCATCGCAAGGTATTTTTCGTACCTGGCGAAGCATCCTGAGGCTTGGGGGTGGGTGGTTTTCGAAGTGGCTGTGGGTGAAATGTTCTCAGGCTCCCTTAAGCATCCTTAATCTATGATATCTATGCATGGTTATTAGATGTTGTTAGCCATGTTTGCTCGGCCTAGGTTTTCAATGTGGTTGTTTTCCGTCCCAAGTGACGGAACTTGCAGTGAAGGTCTACGCAAAGCAGCAGGAAGACCGTGACCGTTGGAGGGAAGGACTGCCGCAGGTGTGGAACTGGACATCATTGTCCATCCAATCAACGTATGGTGTCATTACCTAGGTTTGGATATTATGTGATATGAATTTGGGGGTAAATGATAGGTATAATGAACATTAATGAACGTAGGACAATGTAAACATACCTATGCAAATGGTATGGGCTGAGAATTCTTTAAGCAAGGATTGGTGTGTCTGGATGAGCATCCTTGAGGGTCACTCGGTCGCCATATAAGCAGACTGAGAAGAGTAACATGTTGGTTATGGTACACATATTATATTTGTACAGTCATGTACATCATCATGAATATCCTGCTCATACCATGCCAGGTGCTGGTATAGTTTCCTGGAGTTGCCACCAAAGTTGCCGCTCATGTAACAGGTTTATACATACCAGCGACTTGACTGACCCCACCATAGATATCCATAGATCGTCTTAAAGGGATTCTCATGGGCCAACAGATTTGGTGATTTCATCATGGTTGCCATGAAATCATGGAGTTTTCACAGAAAAATAACATGATAGAAATCATGGAATATTTGAGGACGACGACGAAAAGGTTTCCGGTTGATTTCACAGAAAATCAACCCAGTAAAATCATGTTCTATTTCCCCACCTGCCAGGTGAGGGTTGTTAGATTTTATCAGAGCTGTTCTCCTCCTCCTCCGCCTCCTCCTCCTCCTCGCAGTCCAGATCCCAGTGGGCACAGCCGGACCTCCACCGCGAGCACCAGATCCCAGTGGGCACTGCCGGACCTCCACCGCGAGCTCAGGATCCCAGTGGGCACTACCGGACCTCAACCGCGACTTCCAGGTTGCAGTGGGCACTGCCGGACATCAACCGCGACTTCCAGATCGCAGTGGGCACTGCCGGACCTCAACCGCGAGCTCCAGATCCCAGGGTCCCAGTGGGCACTGCCGGACCTCAACCGCGAGCTCCAGATCCCAGTGGGCACTGCCGGACCTCAACCGCGACTTCCAGATCGCAGTGGGCACTGCCGGACCTCAAC
>Ga0126342_10003278_pt1 | contig 26592 bp, 26 predicted proteins | sample Cyp1metagenome_FD_92528 | JGI IMG/M metagenome (GOLD analysis project Ga0126342, IMG submission 92528) | Coral microbial communities from Lord Howe Island, Old Settlement Bay, Australia - Cyphastrea 1 metagenome | ecosystem: Host-associated > Invertebrates > Cnidaria > Coral ...
CCTCCCTCCCTCCCTCCCTCTCCCCATATACATACATGTGCAACAATCATCCATTCCATGGTATCTTCATCGTCACCCATCCATCCTTTGATCCACATACAGTCATAATATACACTTTATCCGCACACACAAATACACGATCATCCAGTCCAAGAAAAATCAACGCAACCTTTGTCACATTTGGATACATGTGGCTGTAGCTACCGTAAACATGTGTTGGTCTACTGGTATCATTCATACCATCGTATATATGCATATTGATGGATTTGATATGGGTTTAGCTGAAATAGGGGACTATATTTCATGCGGTGGTTGATTGTCAATTTCCTACAATTTTGGGCCTGTGGGATTACCCGCATTTCTGGACAAACCCACGTCGTTTTTGTATCCGCTATATCCCCATGAAACCCCATGATAAACTACTAAAAACCTACATCATGGTTACCCCTTCACAAGGCCAGTGTTGACACATTTTTTCGTTGAGTTTTCTAACTTTCCGGCCATTGAGTTGTCCATTCCATCCCGGAACGGGATGGGCAGGTGACCATCGCGGCAGCTCCGTTGAAGGTGGAGACTGGTGAGGACTTGAGACCTGTGATGCTGCAGGTGGGCGGTGATCTTGGACTGGGTGAGATTAGAATGATTAGAATGAGTGAATTTAATGGATGTTAATTGATTAATTGGACTATGATAAACTGAGATTTTTGAATGGGTGGATTATGGATTTGAATGAAACTCGAATGGATTTTAATTGGAATTTCAGGGAATTTATTGGGCACATCGTGGGAAATCAACCATCAATAATGGGATATTTATATAGTGGGTTAATCATGAAATTAGGTGGATTTCACAATTTTTTTTGGATATGATCGGGAAAATTGACCAACGAGATGTTTCTGAATGGATCTGAATGGGGGAATCATTTCATGGATGAAATTTCGAACTTTGGGGTGAATTCTGTGTGGAAGTGGTGTTTTTTTTTTTTTCGGATTTTGGTTGATCTATGGGCTGATTTTTGAGTTGATTTAGCCAAAACAAAATGGTGATTTTCCATAGCTATGTTAGGTTCCCAGAGGGCCATTGAATCTAAGGGGTAATAAGCAGAGGTGCAGATCCTAGAATGAAACACCATCTTGGTTTTTGTCAGCGTGATCATGATGAATCATTGCCATCCTGCTCGCCCACTGGGTTCAAGATGCTCTCAATGTAGAGCAGTATCACAAACTTAAATTTAAGAACTAAGCCGGTTCAAACTTGCATCAAAGACGCCAGAGGACAGATGAAGTGAACCACCTCAGTGCTTGGAACGGGTCAACGATTTTGGCAATTTGTACTGAGCTCCGAAAATGTTTCCCAACTTTCACAAATTGACCGTGCTTACCCCGAGATTATTTTTCCAGAACCAGAATCATAAGATATTTATAGATCTATAAATAATTTCAATATTTCTCAGTCTATTTGGACACCAAGTTTCACCAAGAGTTTCGATATCTCTGCGCAAGCCGCCGCTTGACCTCTGGCCATGGGGGAAGAACTGGACTTGGTGTGGCGGACAGCCAAATCCCAGCTGCCACTTGGGTTCACCTGTGAAAGTTGGAGAAGCCTGGAAGATTTCACTGAATTTCATCTGTGAAAAATGGAGGATTGCTGGTGAATTTCACCACAAAAGGGGACTTCACATGATTTAAAATGGCAACAAGTGGGGTTTGATCCACATCAGAACTTCTGGAGGAGTTGTTTTGACCTCAAATGACACAATAGGGGAAAGGGAAAATCATCCTCAGCCTTCAATTTTTTTCTGGATGAATTAGCAAGATAGAGTTGTCTTTTTGTCACTGGTGGAGATGGAGTATAGTCGAGTGTAATGGCAAACCAACAGGAAAAGGGGAAGATGACGCGAGAATCTGAGTAAACCTTGGTGAGTTAGTTCATTGAGGGGCCACTCCCTAGAGTGATCGACCCACGGGTGGATGCAAATGGTACCAGACCAACAGGTAGCAATTCTCACTGTACGGTTGGGGGTCGGAAAAGTTGCTGGCAGGGGGCTTAATTCAGACTTGTGTCGGGATCAGGTTTGACATCACCAGGAGAGAGAGTTTGTATGTCTGATCGCTTCAAGCCTCCAAGAGTCTTTCTTTCCAGACTGTCGTTGGTCCAGCTAAGTTGCCGAGCACTTTTTGGGGGAAACTGGAAATCCACAGGTTCCGTCTACCAGCTTTTCACCATCAGCAGGGTCATGGCTTTTCCACTGCTTTCGTATTGGATCTATCCAATTTTGACCCCCTTTGGCAGAGTTTTACATGGCTGCAGGTCAATACCTGCATCTTTGAGGGGGATATTTGGAGGTTCACCCTTGGAATTCCATGGGTCTTGACCCATAGTCAGTGAGGTATCTATCAGAGGCCGCACAGGTTAAGAAACTGGTGGGACCGGAGCGGATCCGCCGCAACAAGGACCAGGGCTGAGGGGCTGAAAAGTTCCAACGGTCATGGGATATCATGGGGATATGATTTGATGTTCCACAGGTTGGGTATCTTTGGCATTTGTGAGAAACCCTATTGCCATCGATTGTGTTGTTTTTGTGCAAAGCAGTGTCGAATTCATTGAGCAGTGACATTTCTGAATAACAAAAAAACGTGATTTTCTACAAACCCTACGTGCTGGTGTGAGAAGAAAGTGTGGTAATCTACACACATCCTGAGTCGACTAATTCTGTCCGATTTGCAAACGCAAAAGTCCATGTGCAGACAAACATTTTGATGACAATGACAAGGCATTCTCATTGCCTGACATTTGGAGAGATTGGTATTACAACAATACCTTGCTTGAAGCAGTCCATGAGCCGTTAAAGTCGTATTTGCCCTACTGTGTCACCATAGGAAAGGTTAAGGCGTTTCACGCACGTACAAATTTCCTGTCAAAAAGTAGCCATGATCAAGAACATACAATTTCATGAAACATACTTCATTCCATGATGGCACATATTTGGTTCACAGGGGGGACCCATCCAAAATTGCCTGAATACTGGAAGTCAGATTTGGTATTTATGTTCAGGATTCTTGAGGAGTATAATACACAACGAAGAGGCACTGATGAATACTGTAAATAAACCGCTAAGCTGTGTTGCTTTGGGGGTACCAGTACCATTTGGATCCATTTAGCATCATCACTAGTTTGGGGGTACGCCTGATTTCTAATCTTCAGGGTATATTTCTTGGGGTTGACATGATCCTGTCCTTCCCAAGAAACTGATGCACTAATCCATCCCCCAGACGGAGAACCTCAGAAATGTTAGCCCAAAAATGTGAGTTCATCCCCTATTCGACCATAGTTTCTGGGGGGTGTTCAATACTATGGAGCTGGAGAAGTTCTTCTGTATCCCATGGAATATCCCCATAATATCCTTTAATTACATTCCTTTGCCCTATGATAATTTAATGTAGCTATGGAAAAACCAAATGCTTAAAGACGGTAAGTCATCATGTTTATGATCGAGCTAGATGGGCCATGGCTTCCGCTATGTTGAAGAATCAGAGGGTAAATAGTCTTAAATCACAATTTATCCCCATTATATTCTAACATAAACATATTATGAATTGTAACCATTAACCATATATTATTCCCCATTATATTGTAACATATTATAACCATTAACCATTAAGTTTGATATTACGGTGGATGGGATTCCTAAAGAATCTGCCGTTTTTGCGGCAGGATGCCCTGAGAGAACTGCGCTGCTTCCAGGAGATCTTAGGCACCACGATTATCATTATGTGAACATATCATTCATTATGACATATATATATGATACAGATATTCTATATTCATCATTAATTATACATGATCAAAAATAATAGAATATCTAGGTGATACACTAAATTATATACATATACTATACATATTATATCACTATGTAATGATCATATCGATCGCGACCTCGACCGCTGACGCCACGTGGAGGTGATCTGCACGCAGGGCACTTCGGGCGCGCCCCGGAGCGCCACCGGGCCGCCGAGGAGGCGGCGCTGCGCTGGGAGATGCTGTCGCTGGGCGGGGTGAACTTTTCCCATGGGGAAAACATGGGAAAACCATGGGAAAACCGTGGAGAAAACCAGGGAAACCATGGAAAAACTATGGGAATTTGAGGTTTTTCTGAACTTTTTGGATCTTTTTGGTGGGATTGTTGATCGTATTTTGGTTTTTGATCCTATGTTATGGGCTTGAAATGGCTTGAACCACCAATGATTGGTGATATTTAACAACCAAAAAATGGATATATATATACACACTGCAATGGGATATAATATTATATAATGGAATATGATTTTTATGTACCGGGATATCCTAGTTTTCATGGGTGTGTCTAAGAGTTTGGGGGAACATTCCAAAATCCACTGGTTGATCATCCTCACCCGGGCTTCCAAAAAACCAGCGATGAACAAATGTCATCAATTTACCTTCTGGTACTGGCTAACAGTTCACGAACTGCAAAATCACCATTTTTCATAGGTAAATCGGTAATCGTCAAAGTATATGTGGCTATTTTTCAGGAGCAAACTGTCAAATTACCGGGTATACCTCCAATTCCATTGGTTAGTTACCGTTTCATCAGCATTTCATCAGCATTTTCTCTACATTTGCCATCCATCCTGAGGAAATCTGAAGCCCAACGCCATGGCTTGAAGGCCGAAGATCTCTGCGCGCCGAGTGGCGAGCGCCTCTTGTCGTACGTGTCACTTGGTGATGGGACGAAGGTTTTCAGCACTTTGTGTTGTTTTATATCCATAGGTTATGTCCTAATATGTCCTAATATTTTTTCTAATATTTTTTCTAATATTTTTTCCAATATTTTTTCTAATATTTTTTCTAATATGTCCTAAGTAATATGTCCCAATGTCATTTCATAAAAGCCTCCATTTTGGAGCCTCAATTGATCCACAAAATGTGGCAGGCAGTGCGTGGGATCCGTGGGATCTCCAGGCGTTTCGAAGCTCGATCTGGAGCACCTCGGTCGCTGGCTGTGGCTGTGAGATTCCAAGGAAAAAAACGATGAGTTCAGAGATGTATTGATGAGTTATGGTGAGTTATGGTGAGTTATGGTGAGTTATGGTGAGTTATGGCGAGTTGATGTCTAGAAATTCAAAGAATTTTTTTATCCAATGACATCTAGACAACATTTTGACACCAAGGGATTCCCATTTTCAGTAGCAGCCGGCATGGCAGAAGCGCATACCGCAAGCGCAGTGGAAGATCTTCATCGGCATCAAATCAGTTCGCCCAGTGGTTACTGATGGAATTCCAACTAAATCTGCAAGACCTTTTAATTACCTGGTTATATATAATTATATATCCGATTGAATCCCCATTGTCTCCCGATAAACGGGTTGGTAAATCCCATGACAGTCCCACTATATATCTATGCATATGCAACATATCATTTCCCATAACATATCCCCGATTTGGTTGGTGTACTGCCAAGGCATATGCCAATTTTATGAAACAGATCCCCTATTCTTCATGGTGGAATCGCCTTTTTCATTATTTTTGATGGTTAATTCCACATTTTTTTTTAAAAATAATATCCTGTTGAAGTAACTCATGTGTATTATATATATATATCCCGTTGTTATTTTGGTTGCCTTACTGCCCATGGCAACATCTGTGACCTTTCCCAAGGAGCGGCCTCACCATCTGCGCTTCGACGCGGGCGCCCAGTACGGCGTTGGACGCGTTGGATGAACAGAGCTTTGCCACGGCCGAAATGGTGCCGTGGCGCCTGGCGTTCATGGCATGGTTTTTTTCGAAAGAGTTAAGGGACACGGAACGTTAGGTTCAGAGATACCACACACTTAGCAGGTGTTTGTGTTTTTTTGACACTTAAGTTAGACTTTGTGGTGTTTGTTTTTTTGATTGGGTCGGTTCAAGGGACAATCTATAACCATGGAGATTCTACTATCAAATAGTTGGGTTTCCATCTGATTTTCAATGACAGTCTTTTTTGACATACTTCTTGCGGTTTCGCGCATTTTTTTTTTCCCCAAACAGTGTGTCGACTGTCCACACTGAAGGGTTCTTACGGTAAGTGTTCAGGCCAGGGTTAGATCAGGGTATGCTCTCTGCTCACCGGTTTTTTTCCTGTAAATTCTCGCATAAAATCGCTCTTGTGAGATGTCCACGCGCATTTCGACTGCGCAGGCTTGCACAAAGTGCTTGGCTGGCTTTGGCTGGGATTCATTTTTCGTGGCAGGCGCAGTACTTTGTAGACCTCGACACAGACCTCTGCGATGTCCATGTGCATTTCGACCAGAACAGGAAGCAACAAATCACCTTGGCGGCACTTCTGACAACCGCAAGCGAAGGGGTTCGAGATGAACTGGACCATCTGGGCTCGTGTGTCTTGATTGTCCTTTCTGTTGCGCAGGCAGGAAGCGTGTTGGGAGGTTGACGAAGCCTACGTGCCGCTTGTAGGCAGGCAGGTATCAACCCTGAGCGTGGCAGACAAAAGCTGCATGTGAGGATTTCGATCGGGCGGTCTTGGTTTTTGAAGTTAGGCGCAAGGGATTATGTAGCCATTATGTAGCTTGTGTTTTCCAGAGCAACTTGAAACCTCAAACGCTTGGCTTTTGCCTGCCTCTTATAGAGATCTTGTACAGAGACCTGGTGAAGAGAACAGAGAGATCTTGCTCAGAGACCTTTTATAAAGAGCTTGGCCAGAGATCTTACATTGAGATCTCTTACAGAGATCTTCTGTGGAGATCTCTTTTAGAAACCTTGCGCAGATAGCCTTACAAAGGGATCTTGCACAGCAGCTTGCACAGAGAAACTGTCAAGGATATCTTGCGCACGATCTTCTACAGAGATCTCACAAAGGGATCTTCAGAATCGAACCTGGCATCTCTCCTTCCAGAGACCACCTTGAATGAACACCATGCACTACTACAGTAGATGGACAAAATATTCAAACCCTGCAACACGCACTATCTTGAACCCCCCTCGCAAATCTCAATGTTTCAGCGCGCGTGTTACTAAAAGTGATGTTAGGGGTTTGATTTTTTTCGTCCATTGGGGCTAATGCACTTCAGGTTACATTAACATTGAACTTGGGGGGCGAGGGGGTTGTACCGGATAGAAGGGGTTTGAATATTTCGTCCATCTACTGTAACACCTTTGCCTTTCCCTTTAGAATCCTAACTACACACTACACACTGTTACAGTTTGGGGTCTCTTGCCAGGAAAATTGACATACTTCTTGCGATTTCGTGCAGTCAACATGGCAACTTTTTGACCAGCATTATAGCATAGATTGGAGATTTTGAACAAACTACCCACATCTAGGCGCGAAACTTGTTGCGATTGCTTGGCAACTCTTGGAACCATCCACTTTTTTTGGTGGCTTGACCCATACCCACCTCAATGACAGTTCAGTAGAGAAGAACCTTCATGTCACGCAATTTAAAATTTCATTCATTAATCTTGATCTGCATGGCACATATCCCCAGCCCAGTTTCGTGCGCAACCGGAGTGTTGGAATTGGTGCTGATTCAGGGTTGAGGAGTTACAATTATGCAAGCGCACATGCGTTTGTTTCAGAATGGTGGAATTTACCCCCTGATTTGTGGCCATTCAATGGGGAACACGATCATCAGCCGTGAGATTTTAATGGTACTTTCAGACAAACCCATATCGATGGTGTGGTCTGAAGAAATTCTTCAACATCAACCCAGATCATATTTTGTTTCCAGCAATGTTGACGGAAACATCCATGGCATTGATGGATTTTTGAGGAGTCGTACTTAGGTTTGAAGATGGGATGATTCCAGAATTGATAGGGAACACGTGCAGGACCCCTGGGAACCATATTTCATCATATTTCATGTGAAAAAAACCATGGAAAACCCAGGGTTTCAACCGGACATTTTCCCTTTAAAACCGAGGTGTCCGAGATCACCAGTATGGTGGACGACATCACATGGCATGCCACCACAGCAACCGCGCGGAAGAGGCGGCAAAACACCGCCGCTCTGGCGGCATCGCCGGGTTTTCGAGACGGGGAGGAATCAAAACGGCATCGCCATGTTGGGAGGAGTGGACATCAATAGATCCTACCCTCTGGCAATTTAACATAACTATTGAAAATGGCCATTTATAGTGGATTTACCCATTGAAAATGGTGATTTTCCATAGTTATGTTAGTTTACCAGAGGGTAACAATTCCTGGCATATCCTAAGTATTTTGAAATGAACAGAAGGCTACCAGGGTTTTGATCCATAGATTGGAGGTTGACAGGAGCAAACCCCTCAGACCTCGCTTTGTAAGTTGGTCATTTTCTGACTCCCAGCGATCATTGAGATATATCACCGCTCGAATTGGTGACCATGCCCCTTGCAGAAACCATTGACAGATATTAGAATACATATTATGAAGACGTCAGTTTACAGATCATCAACATTATATAAAGTATATAGACTTTTTTTTTTTAAAATCCAATTTATACTTAGAACATCTTAGAACATATTCATATGATCTTCATGTACAGATCCGTCTGTTTTACGACCAGCTTTTTACGACACGACCTTCGGCCATACCTGACCCCGACCTCCGGCCGAATCTCGGAATCTCAGGAATTGAAAAAACTGGCCATAGAACTCACCGAGCAGTTGGATCAGGACCGATTTTTGGGAAGGGCCGCCCGGACAGGCCGGGCGACAGGCCTGGTGGATTTCGTTGGTTTTTTTAATGAAAAATCTGTCACCATTTTCACGTCTCATCAGGAGGTAAACACATCCGCAGATGTGTAGGACATGTGGATTAGAATTGAATTTTATAATTACAAGTATCATGATGATAATCATTATTTTGAGAACTGTAGTTATATTACCGTTAGAATTGAGTTTGACGATTACAATGAACTACAATGATTTACCATTGATCATTTTAGTTTTACACATAATAGTGAACATATGGTGATTCAATTGCTCAATGACCATTGTCAACTAACAGTTATCAATAACCCAACAAGTTACTATTGAATAATCATTTGAGCAACTACCATTGATCGTTAGTAACTACCAGAATTATCACAGGTAATTGCCACATGACATAAACCAACAGTTACCATAAACCAACAGTAACATAACTGTTGGTTTATATTGATATCATAATTATAAACCAGCAGTTACTTATCAATGCTGATTCAATGACCAATGGTTCCATTGTGAACTTCCAATCAATTAGAAACGACATGACCAGGGGTAGCAGAAGATGGTCGGCAAAGATATAACCACAACAATTTCAAGAGCGAATCTCTGGGAAACGCTATTCAATCCCCATTAAACACCCTTAAATCATCATCAAATCCCCACTAAACACCATCAAATCCCTATTAAACACCAATAAACATCATGAACTCCCCTTGAAATCCCGATGAAATACACCCCCATCAACCACTGCCATGACTTAAGAAAGTGGCGGACTTAAGAAAGTGGCGGCAGGAATACACCGCCCTGATGGCCTCCATCGAGGAGATCCAAGTGCTGATGGAAGCAGAGGTCGCAGGCGGCTGCCTCGAGATCCCCCAATGGAACGCTAATCCTGAAATATAGTGGAATTAGAAATCCCTGATGATTTTAGAACCTGATGAAATCCTATTTTACTATATTTTACTGGTGATATGGAACACTGATATGGAACACTGATGATTTTGGATATTTTCACCTTAGATTTTTTATGGAATCCTCTGAAATCCTCGAAATCCGATTGGTCCCGGTTGATCGTGAACAGCACCATTTCTTGCAGGCCATGTTGGTCATTTCTGGCCATGCTTGGTGATAGCCCCGAACCAGGTGATGCGCGCTTACCGTCCGTGGAGGACCTGGAAGAGTTCGCCAAACAGAAACTCAGTAAACGCGCGCTGGGTGCTTTCTGGATCTGGACATTTTTCTCCATTTTTCAATAGCAACTCAAGATTTATATAGATAATCAACAGTTACTTACTACTTGTATTGCTTAATAAGAATCAATAGCAACTCAAGATTGAGATAAGTTTAAGCCACAGGAGACCTGGTTGAACATGGACGCAGTAAGACGCATCAGTGTCTGTTTGCTCCCTCGAACAGGAATGCGGAATCCCCCAAAACTGGCCAACTGGACAACGAGTTTTAGGGTACTGTTTTGTAATGTTTTGTATATATATATACATATATACATACATACATATATATATAAACTATTCCCTAATGGTAAACACCGTTTATCCCTTAGTATTTGGATTGAGTTGGTTAAGTCCCTAAATTTCTATTACCAACAAATATCCACTGTTGATTTATCCAACAAGGATAGAGAAGGGTCAACATCATCAAATTTTAGGTCGATTTTTTGTATATATATATATATCATGTTTAGGTATCAGATATCCATTTCTTCCCCATTTGAATTGGCAAATTTCCATGGCTTTCCTTGGCTCCAAGGATTAATGTGGCACTCTCAACGTTGGAGGCGTCTTTGGCAATGGGTCGACCAGTCCAAGCCATTGCTTTGTCAGAGTGGGTGAATATCCAGTAGTATGGGGCTGTACAATGGTGATTTAATGGTGATTTAATGGGCTTTAATGGTGATTTAATGGGATTTAATGGGTTTTAATGGGATTTAATGGTGATTTAATGGAGATACCCTCTGGTAAACTAACAGTTTGCTATTGAAAATGGCCCAGTCGAAATAGTGGATTTACCCAGCTATAAAATGGTTATTTTCCATAGCTATGTTAAATTACCAGAGGGTAGAGGATGTAATCTCTGGAAAGCTTTCTGAGATTAAATATCAACTAATTGAGCAGGTATTATTCTGGATGATGTTAAACTATCGACATATTGACATTGACTATGGTATTGCGAATGTCTTGAATTATCCAGATACTTATTTGGATAAAACACCACTGAGGATCATCCCACAATACTGTAATAATCCACAATACCAGATCCCCAAGTATAATATAGATAATCATATTGTAGATACTACAGATATCCCAATATTATTATTGCAAATTCTAATATGATCCTTTATCATTATTAGAATCTTAGTATTTGTAAAGTATTAAAGTATTATAAGTTAACATATTAGTTTTTCATATTCGTCATAAATTACGTAAATCATTCTCATAATCTGTATATATATATATATATATTGTATTGTATACTTATATGAGGTATATAAGATAATTATATAGATATACTTATAAAGTATATTTCATACAACATATAAAATAATATATATATATAATATATATATATATGGGTAATCCCATCCAATCGCCCTGATTTTTCATCAGAAAAACCCCGTCCCCAGGCGCCAATGGTGGCCCCCTCCGACGCCTCGGACGCCGACGCGGCGGTTTCCACGGCGGTTGCCGCGGTGGACGCGGTTCGTCCGCAGGAGGTGCCCAAGGCCAGCCTTGTGACCTGGCGCTGAAAATGAACCATTTTTAGAGTTCTTTAGGGTAAATGTGGTAAATCATCTATAAATCATCTATAAATCATCTATAAATCATCTATAAATCATCTATAAATCATCTATAAATCATCTATAAATCATCTATAAATCATCTATAAATCATCTATAAACCATCTATAAATGATACATGGTAAATCATGGTAAATCATCCATAAATGATCTTTAGTAGGGAAATATGGTAAATCATCTATAAATGACCATGTTCCAGAGCTATTTTTTAATTTCCAAAGAATATATTTTTGTTTGTAATTAACCATAGTCAATATGTAGTTGAGAATAGTAAGTTGATATTTGTTTCACTATAGTCAAGACTGTGACTATGATTTACAATTTCTTATCAAGCGAAAGTCAATGGTAGTATTGACTATTATTGACTGTAGTATATAATCCTAGTTAAATAGCAATTAATTTATGATATTATATGATATATTTTAATGATAATGGGCCTATCCCCATCTTCAAGAATAGTGTTAATGGCAATAGTGCCTATATTGATAGTATTGATACTAGCCATCAATCATTTTTCAAGCAAAATTAATGGATGTCAGTGACGTAACTTGACATTGGTTAAATGCTACACACATAGTAAGTAATGGAAAAATAACTTGCCTAATAGGAACATATCATCATACATAAACGAATTGATTTAGCTATAGGATTAGGTAAACGACAGAGGTACTGACGCTAGTAGTTAACAGCAACAATGGTGCGTCTCAACATTGGGAATGGGCCCCCAAATTCTGGCAAGTTAAAAATGGGGAACATGATGACAAACTGGGATTTTGGGGTTCTAAATTCCGGGCCAAACCCATATCTGTCTATATTTGGTTGGTTGATTCTTGCATCCCCACAAACATGGTAAGCCGGGCTGGAAGACTGGATGCCATATGTCAACGTTGCGATTCAATCCGAGCTTTGGAACAGCTTGGAATGACCAGGAAAATGGTAAGTGTACGACGTGTACGATGTCACATATCTACATCCGAACATGGAACCCCAAGAAAATCGGATCTAAGAGATCTGCTGATAATGAACATGATACGAATGAGACGAATGATACGACTGATACGAACATTTTTGGGGGGTTCCAAGGTAGTCTACACATGACCAGCCGCTTCACCCGAGGAGGCGGTTCTGGAAATCTCGGATGTCTTTCAGGAGACTCCACCAGAGGCCCCGCTCCGTGGTCAAAGTGGGAAACCATGGGTTTTAAGGTGTAACCCCATGTTAGCCGCACATTTATCATTTTACCGTTTTTGCATGCTTTTGCATGTTTTTTTTTTTCCCTTGATTCCTTTGTCAAAATCACACTTTTATTCTTCAAACCTCCATCTAATATTTCCGGCTCATATCAGCGCGATAATCACTCTTCCTCAAGAACTTCCCGGTCTTTATCCATGTTATATCAATTTTTATCACTTCTTGCAATCTTTTTCCAACATTTTAACATATTTTAACCAATCTTTTCAGATTTTTTCCACCTCCCCAGGTGTGTCCCCCACTGGTAGCACCGCTACCAGCGGTTCTGGTGCCCCTTGCGGAGCGCCAATGGCGGCCACGGTGGGCAGTGTCTTGGTATATCTCTGGGCAGTGTGAATCATCCCCAAACAGCCCAGCTTTTTAGGTAAATATGATCATATACCTATATATATATATATATGGTTAGTGGTAGATGTATTAGTGATTTTATGATAGATGTTCCAAAAAGCATGTATACCATTGTATACCATGTTTTCAACTATATGGTTTATGTTAGATATAACATGATATAACCATATAGCAAATGGTGGAAGCTCGTTTGAGCAACAGCATTAATATCATCATATATCTACAGTCATTGACGGTTAGGTGAATTCAATGGTTGCTGTCGAAACTATGGCAACTATGGTACCATGGAGGTTACAATAACCAAGAATTCAATGCAAAAGCGGCTTGGAGGTTTCTGTACACTGGGGAATTCTTTAGATCACCTTATTTCAGGATGAGAACTTGTCCCATCGGCCCAAACATGGATTCTCAAATATCAATTGGTAATACCGACATCACTGGGGGAGGAACCTTGTATACCAACTTGTGAAAATACAAAAAAACTACCTGCAAACTAGCCCTCTACTATTAGAAAGTATTGAGGTCAAGTCAATAAACCCAATAAACCTTCCTAGGGCTTTATGACATGGGTGTAGGTGTACACCTAGCAATGGGATGATTTCAAAGGACCACCCGACATGGTTACTGGCATGGTTACTGGGATGGTTTATCATAATAGGGCCTCCGACACTCATCTAAGATATTTACCACTATTTACCCCATAGAAGAGTATAGCGCTGTATACTTTCAGTCAGTTTACACCAGTTTACCCATAGTTCAATCCTACCAGCTCTATCTTCTCAATATGGGGGTTTCTGAAGTCATGGGGGATCCCCAGTCGTCACCATGGGTTAACCTATACTAAGTCATGGTCATCCATGACGACTGGATGATGACTGGGGTGTACCCCCATGACTTTTCGAAAACCTGAGTATATGGCTGTGTCTGGAAATGGGGGATATATATATAGAATTCTAGCCTTTTTTTGTCTTTCGTGAAAATTGGATTCACCATTTTCAATTGGCGATAGGTACCCTCTGGTAATTTAACATAGCCATTGAAAATCACCATTTTTAATAGGTAAATCAACTATAAATGGGCCATTTTCAATAGCTATGTTAAATTACCAGAGGGTACCAGTGGTATACCTTCCGTTTAGGGCTGCACCAGCCATCCCCAAACGGCAGGACCTGGCCTCCGACAGCGACAGCGAGGCGCCGCGGAAGGAGGCCGCGGCGGCTCTCGCTCCGTGCGCCAGGTGGGGAAGATCCGGAAATGATGGGATCAAGGGATTTTATGAAGCCACCAATCATGGGAAAAACATGGGAAAAAATGGGAAAAACATGGGAAAAAATGGGAAAAACATGGGGATTTTTTCTAGATTGCTGGCTTTGTTGCTGATTTTTTTCTAGAGATTTTTGATCTTTGCCACCAATGGGATTGAAAAATCAAACACTGCAACATTTGACTGTCAAATATGGGAGTTTCATTGTGAAGAAACGGGGATTTTTTACAACAAAGACATTGTGTTTAACGATCAAACGTGGTGGTTTAATATCGAGATTCAATCCATGAAAAAACCCTCAGAGAAGGGGATTGAACCGTTGAAACTCAGGGAAACACTTCGAGGAAACCAAAGACACATTTGATGGTAAAACCATTCAAAGAATTTTACATACCCTCTGGTAAACATACAAAAAACTATGGAAAATCACAATGTTTCATGGGTAAATACAGTATAAATAGCCATTTTCAAGTTCGCAAACTGTTAGTTTACCGGAGGGTATCCCAAATGTTTGATGCAACAAATCCCCATTGGGTCTGTCCAAAAATGGGGTACCCATCATTTTTCCGACGAAAATCGCCATTTGGGGAACATCCCCCATGTGGAGAACAAACAGATCAAGTTGGTTTCTTCTCCCATACTCCCATATATGAGTTCATATCCCCATAAACATCCCCATTAGATCTTTCCATCAAGATTATAGTCGTCACATCCCCATTCTATCCCAATTATCCCTGTTTTTAACATACACATATATTATATAATATTATATATACACACATATTACATATAATCATATAATGGACTCAATCCCAATGAATCTGGATGGATCTCCCCAATGATCCCAGTAAAAATCCATCCTTTTCCGTCGCTTTTTACAACCAGGTGCCAGAGATCCCTCACGCGAAGTTCCTTCAGTCGAAGAGCCTGGCGGCAGGCCGAGTCACACAGAGTGAGAATGGGCTGCACCTTAAATGGCCAGGAAAAATGGGGAAACTTACATGAAAAACAGGGAAAATGATGACTACAATCAATGAATTTAGAGGTACCAGAGGTACCATACACTTTCAGACAAAGCCATATGATGCCATACGTTTCAATCAGGTTTAGTAATTCAGACCCTAGGGGTCTTTATCGCGAGCTATAGGGCTTTTGAAATGATGTGATGTGGTTTGGACGTATTGAAAGGGTTGGGGTTTGATTATGAACATGTGGGATGTTCACTGGCCAAACATGGATAAATATGGAGGATTAAGATGGATTAAGCATTGAACATGTAGCCAGAAATTCCCGATTTAAACAACCCTTTTCAAGATGTTGGCTGAATTCGTATAACATGGAGACTCAGTTGACCTTGCCATGGGAGTTGCGCCATGGTTGATGACTGTGGTCACCGGGCACCGAATGTAGGGTTACCATCTGGTAAACTAACATAGCTATGGAAAATCACTATTTTTAATGGGTAAATCCACTATAAATAGGAATTCAGATTGAGGTTTAGGTCATGGGTGTCCTATTCCCAGTGGTTTCCATGGAAAACAGATGGATTTTGCATACCAAAGCTGCCCCGGAAACATTGTGTTCTGCCCAAAAAAGTGTTTGGTGGGCGAAATTCCATCCCGTCACCAATAGGGGCTGGGTGGACATTCAGAGCCCCAAAATTATGATGTTGAACACAAAAACTGACACGTCAGTGTATGGGTCCTAAAGTTTCCAACCCAATGTGAACCCATACCAAAACGATATTACCCATTGGAACCAATGCCGAACCTCTGCTGGTAAACCCTTCAAGTAGAACTGCCTCCCAGTAGATATGGCCGATATGGCCAATGCCCATCATTTTGGACACGATTGATTTTTCGTGCTTCGAAGTATTCGCAATCCATTTTTTCAGGACCAAAATTCATATCCATGGTCCCCAACTCTAGTATCTAGAAGAATTCTAGTCCTTTTTTTCCTTTCCGAACCGCATTTCCAATGATTGTGATCCATCACTCATTATCAAGGATCTAATTATTCAACATGGGCCATACAATAATCATACTCACTGCACATGGTAAAAATGATGAAACGTAGGATCTGTAAGGATCCAAAAAATAATATCAATAGGAAGAACGTAGTCATGTGGTCGAACCTGAAAATGATTGATCATCATTGATCATCTAGAAAATGTGGCTAGAATTTATCTGGAACATCTAAGAATCCAATGGTCCAATAACCTGATTGGAGACCATCCATCTCCAGGGTTAGACCTCCGTGACCGGGCTCAGAGGTCCGTGGCAAGGGCGCTTTGGGTGAACGCAAGAGCGACAACGCTTGGTGTCGCCAATGCGCGGAGAGCTTCAAGGGATGAGACCAGATTGGAACACCTGGGTCAAAATGATGGGGATTAGTGGGTTTCATGGGGGTTTAATGGGGATTTCATGGTGTTTGATGGGGATTTAGCATGATTTACTCTCTGGTAATGAAACGATTTGCTATGGTATAGATGGCCCGTGAAAGTATATTCTGTACCTATTGAAAGGGATTCTCCATAGCTATGTTCAATTGCCAGAGGTGATATGGATGTGTCGGCAGTTTTAATGGGGACAATGATCAATCCACAGAATTTTTTGTGGGAAAATGGCATCAATCACCAGCCATTCTATGGTGATGTAACATGAAACATAAACCATTGGGATTCAATGAGGACAAGCCCAAAGAAGAAGTCCATGTATCGTTGATGGTGCCAAGTTTTTATCTCAACATCACAAGGGCACAGAAACGGGAATATGCTCATATCCTGTCATATCATTCTTAGATTTAGTTGAAGGTATTCTTTTCAGGAAAACAGTTTGTTTGATGGGTTTAAACATGGGTAAATCCATTGATTTATTGATGAACGAAGACTTCGTGACACACCGACAGCGGCGCAGTGGTTCCTGACAGTCAAACTGCTTGAGCCCTGCCAGTGGTGACAAGGTGGTATGATGACAAATCCATGGTTTCAACATCTTTCAACCAAGCCATGATAGCAACCATCCGCATTTGGGACAAAGACGACCTGATTCAATCCTGCAAAGTTGTGGCTACCACGTGTCCCTCTTAATTTGGGGGCTCTGCTCCCGAGAAAAAAAGGTCGCAGAAAATGACCAGCGGAGAGAGCCCCAGAAGAATTTGTAAATCTAGGAAACCTGCAACCGCTGTGGCATCGCGTGCTATTGATGTATCCGACATATCCAACAAGATCAGTATGTATCCATATCACGTTTGTGCGACATGACATGAGGCTTTAGTTGCCGCAACTGCCTCCTGTTCAAAACCCAACGCTCTGTAGAAATCAATGGATTGTTATATAAATGAGGCCACACCAGGATTTCCCTGTACGTGCTTGGTTATCCCAAGAGCACTCAGATTCTTTGTCCAAAAGACGGCGCTTTTGAGCAGCGCATGCCGTGGCAACTGGACTGTACCCTCCCGCAATCTAACATGGCACTGGAAAATCTCCATTTTCACATATTTTCACTATAGGAACATCATTTGTACATGATGGACTTGTGATAAATATGGATTTTCCACTGCAGTGTTGGATTTTTGGAGCGGCACCATGTTTGTACCAAGTTTCACCACACTTGCTCTGGCAGAAATGCAGCTGCCAGCTGTCGGGGGAGTTCCAGTTTCCCCTTAACACTAGGCAAAACAGGGGGCTGTGGCTCAAATATGTTAAATATTCCCATTGGCAGCATGAAACAATTCCATGCAAAAAACTATTTTTTGGGATTTTGGGGTTGTTGAACCCGAATTTATCACGAGTTGTCTTTCCGATCTGCGTTGAAACTCCAAAAGCATAGCCCCCAAGCTCCCAATGGCTCCCAAGGCGGAATTTTGAGGGAACTCCCATTCCAAGAATTAAGACCATTAAGCTTCCGATATAAGTTGGAGGTTTCCCAACGTTTCCACATAATAACCAATTCCAGATGATTTTCTGGCCCCCCACTTCAGGAAACACTCATATCATTCCCATGTTCGAACTGCCAATTGTAAAGGGAGTGCGCACACAAAAAACATATCATGGCTCAAGTGGGACCAAGTCAAAAAAAAGCCAAAAAGCGGATTTGGATGAGACCAACCAACAAACAGTGATGCACCCATAGAACAATTCCATCACTACCCCCACATTTTTTAGAACCCCAATCCACGAATGGATCCAGGCATATACATTGCACGTCGTTTTTTGGGGTTGTTGTGTCACTCGGGGATTATACTACCAAGTGAACCGTAGTTTTAGTCCGCATTAGTTTTCGACTAGGCCCCCATTGTTGGCTAATTTATGTTAATTGGCAATGTTTGGTGCATCGCCATTCTTGATGATTACAGTGTATTACACAGTTAGATCCAGCAGGTCTGATGATAAGACCACGCTTTTGAATGCTTAACTTGACCCCTATGTTCGCAGGTTCAATGCCCAGTATTTACTCACTTGAAACAATGGTCCTATCCTTTGTTTGCCAGTCAAGTTCATCCACTATCCAATTTACATCATTTGATGATCCAACCCTCATATTGTTAATGGTTGCACATTTGACTATTTTCGACCATGGATTAGAAATGGGATGACGACCCGGATGAAATTTCGCATACTTTCCAAAAGGGTTGAAACCACCAATCGTTCATATCTTCGCTTAGATCCTCCAAGATGCCAGTGAAATCCGCAACAACATCTACCAGATTTTCATTTTTTTCATGATCAACCCTCATGTTTCATCATGTTTCTGTATTATGTCTAGCGACTTGTTGGTCAAGTGCATTGGCAAATTGGCCATCTGGTGAAAACTTGTCAGACTTCTTCCATGACCAATTTTTTCATGAATCATCTGTAATCCACATCAAATTCCACCATATGTTCATATCTTATTTCGTATGATGTCCACATTTTTTCATGATATCATGTTTCCGTCTTTTCAGCATATTTTCCATACCTAAAAAAACCAGCTTCATGGGTTCATGGTCATTTCACTTAGATTTCCATATGATTTTCTCAATGGATTGGTTTAAGGGAAAATTTTAACCGGAAAGCCCCAGTAATTTAATGGGAAAATAACTCTGGTTTCCGGTTAAGATTTTCCCTCAAACCAATCCATTGATTTTCCCATGGATCCACCGATATATAATTCATATTCCATATATCCCATATATAATATTCCATATATTCATATTTTCCCATGGTGTTTTTCCCATGAACTCACCGGAAGCGTTACCGAAGGCCATCAAGGACACCGAGAAGGCCGTGCGAGCTGCACAGGCTGCCATCGGTGAGGCGCAGGAACCATGGTGGGGATATGGTTGCTGGTTGGTGGTGACTGGAACCATGGAATTTTCCTGGTTAATCTATGGTTAATCTATGGTTAATCTATGGTTAATCTATGGTTAATCTATGGAATAACAAGAAATATCTGGTTGGTGGTGACTGGAACATGGCTGGATTATGACTTTCCAGAAACAGTTGGGAATGTCATCATCCCAACTGACTTTAACTCCATGATTTTTCAGAGGGGTAGGGTTGAAACCACCAACTAGTGAAATATCAATGGATACAACGATGATCATTTCATGATTTTTATATAGAATGTTTATCCATTATCATAGTGATTATGACGGTTATGATATGTAAAATTAAATGCTAATCAGCTAATGGTCACTATTTCCTGATCACCATATTTCCATACTTGATGATAACCCATTGGAATTATTGGGATAGTGATAATAATCACTGGGGATATGGGATTTAATTTAATGGGGATAGTGATTAGAATCCATTGGAATTTTGGGTATACCCTATTATTCAGGATATTCTTAGTTTCGGATATTTAGATCGACACAAATAATTTAATTAATGCCACTAAAATCTATTCGTTTGGTTTATTCTTAGTTTGCGGATTAAGCCATTGATCTCTGGCTGAATTTGACATCGACATCGGTCGCTGGAATAGATTCGGGGGAATCTCCAAATGGCTGGTATGATAGCTATTCAGCTATTCTCAGGTTAGTGCAGCAGTGCATGATTAGAATTCAGACATATTAAAATGGGTTGTAATTATTAATGTTGTATCAACCATCGGGGATGGAAAAATCATGACACAGTCGGACTAAATTCTATGGACAAAAAAGTGACTTCAATAGGATTTTAATGGAGTTCATGCGGATTTAACTGTGAACAATGGGGGATTTTATGCGTGAAACATGAGTTTTTTTTAATGAATTCCCCATATGAGATTTATGATAACCATTTTATGGTGATGTTATGGGATATGAAACCGACTTGATATTGCAAGGGCAACGCTAAGGAGGGAGCGGTTCGGAGCGGTTCGGGCTTCCATATTTCCATATATTTCCTCAGAGTTTCCCTACCGCATTATAGGTTAACCAACCAAATTGGGCATAATAGTAATATGATACAATGAGATATATAGTGGAATTTACCAAACGTGATGGGGATACCATTTTTTTTTTTGGGGGGGGGTTATTGTGGGGATACAAAACCAACACTTTTTGTTTTTTGGCTGGAAATGGCACCCCTTAAAACGGCCAGGCTGGAAATCCCTATGATCCCAGGGTTGAAATCCCTATGAAAATCGGCACGCGCTGATTTGGCTCGTAGCACGGGCAGCTGTTGAGCCCTTCAAGATGGAGGCGGGGGTCATTGTGGGTTGGTTCTTCGAGAAGCTTTTTGTTCGGCATCTTCTTGTGAATTCACTTCATCGACCTCAACTGGTTGGTGGTGACTGGAAAATGACTTTCATCATTTTCCATATTTTCCCCAATAGTTGGGATGACGATCCAATCAGACTTTCATATTTTTCAGGGGGGTAGGTCAACCACCAACCAGTCAATCATGTTTGCTACCTACAATACCTGGCCGGGCCCAACAAGTGGCCTCAAACAGACTGCGGATGATGGATCTCGCAGATCCAAGGTGGACACTCCCAAGCTGCATGTTCCATCTCATCATATCTTACCATCTGGCAAACTAACATAACCATGGAAAATCACCATTTTCAATGGGTAACTCCACAATAAATGGCGATTTTCAATAGCTATGTTAAATCATCATATCTTATCACTTTCATACTCGTTTCATCTCGTTTCAATCCTTCAGTTCCATAGGAAGATCATCCCCCAGTAACAACCCTGGATGGTGATCGTATGCCCTGGGAGACGTGAACGTACGCCAACTGGGACAATCCTCCCCCGATCCTATTAAATCCCATTCAATTTCCCATTGAATCCCCTGAAATCTCATTGAATTCCCCTTAAATTTTAATCCCATGAAATCCCATTAAATATATTAAATTCCCCTTGACTCCCATGTATAGCTGGCTATCTAACCAGGTGCCTGCACCCCCACCGCCTCCGCCGCCGGACGACGTCGCGGGCGGCGGTACCGCGCCGGTGATCGACGTGACGTCCATCGAGCTGAACCCAGCGGAGGAATGTGCCTTTGAGGTGGGTCATGGTACTGATGGAAGCAATCTATCAACTGATGGGGTAAAACGGGGGTGTATGATGATCTGGGATTATAATGGATTATACACCACTATCACTATTTATATCTATTTATCAAATATGGTAAAATGATAATTGGTGTATGTTCCCAGAAAGTTAGAATCATTTAATCAATCCCAAGTAATCGAAATGATAGCAATCTATATACCATGGCCATTAGTACAACGGGGGATAATCATATAATATCATATATAATTTGCACATATGTAAACGGCTAGTATCACGATAATGATAATTATCTGGTTGGTGGTTTCAAACATTTTTTTTTACATATATTGGGAATAATAATCCCAACTTACTAATATTTTTCAGAGGGGTTGAAACCACCAACCAGTAATTATATAATGGGGAAAAATGGCAATTGAAAAATAGATGGTGGGATGATGGGCTGATGGGTACTTGGAGCATCTAATATGATCATCCGATGACTCGAAAAAATCGTGGTGAATTTCTGTTATAAACGGCATAAGCCTAGTGAATGGGAACTTACTCACCAGGGTAACAAAAAACCACTGTGGATGAAAAAATCCAAAACATCCACCACCGTCCGGATGGTTGAAACCCCAGGAGATCGCAACCATCCACAGTATCGGCAGTGAACAAAGATGGGGAGATCATGGCGATATGTTGTGGGATTTACCATGATTTACCTACCATAATGGTGATACAATGACGCCAGGAAAGGAACCAGGTGGGGGCCGGGCCTTGCAACACATTGTTACTCAGGTATCCAAGCGGCATGTTGAGGAGGCCAAACTGGTTGGCAACCATTCTATCCCCATCAGCCTTTGGTAATTCAACATAGCCATGGAAACTGGCCATGGAAGTACATGATTCATGTATTTTTCACATGGCCATTTTCCATCTCGATGTTAGCTTATGTTAGATTACCAGAATGGTATAATCTGGGTAAAACAATAATAAACCACCCATTTGGGAATGGTTTATACCACCTATTTATGGTGATTTATGGTAAGAACTGAAGTCTGGTCCTTTCCCTTGGCAGCACAGGCCGGCCTCGGTCTTGCAATCGGCTTTACCTCGGAGCCTTGGCTTGCTGTGGAGATCATTCCAGTGATGAGTTGTTGATTGGAACCATCAAGGCTTTAGGCGTAAAGGACTGGACAATGGGTGTACATGTATTTCCCCAAACAGTGTGGCCACACTGAATCTTATGGTAACAGTGAAGGCCCGGTGTTCAATCGAGGTGGTATCCATCGCGTTTGGTATTTTCCCTTTAAATTTCCGCAGAAAATGGCTCTTGTGACATGTCCATGTGCATTTCGACTGCGGAGGCTCGCACGAAACGGTGGCCGCGGCCAGGTCGTCCGGCATTTTTCCTGAACATTTCTACACAAAATGGCTCTTGTGAGATCGCCCGTGCAACCCTCTCGTCACTTTGGGCCTGTCGGATCGCTCTCGGTGTGGCGCGGTGCTCGTTTTCATGGTCAAGGAGGTCTTCTACAGAGATCTTGACAAGGAGGTCTCTTATAGAGAGCTTGTGCAGAGATCTTGTACGGAGAGCTCTTGTAGAGATCTTGTACAGCAATCTTGCCAAGAGCTCTCTTACAGAGATCTTGCCAAAAGAGCTCTTATAGAAAGCCTGTACAGAGATCTCTTCAAGAGTCTTGCCAAGAGATTTTTTGTAGAGTTGTACACAGATCTTGCCAGGCCACCGCTTCTGGAGATCTTGTACAGAGACATTGCATAGAGATCTGTTGCAGAGATCTTGCCAAGAGGTCTCTTACATAAATCTTGCCAAGAGAGCTTTTGTACAGAGCTTGTACAGACGTCTCATAAAGAGATCTTGCCAAGAGGTCTCTTACAAAGATCTTGCCAACAGAGCTCTTATAGAGATCTTGTACAGAGATCTTGCCAGGAGAGCTCTTATAGAGATCTTGTACAGGGACCTTGTGCAGAGAGCAGAAGTATTGCTCGGAGATCTTTTTTAGATAGCTTGAGCAGAGATGTTACTTTGAGGTCCTTACAAAGATCTTTTGTGGAGATCTCCCATAGACACCTTTTACACATAGCTTCCACAGGGATCCTGCACAGCAGCTTCTACAGAGAACCTCTCAAGGAGATCTTGCGCATGATCTTCTACAGGGAACTTGCAGAATCTTACCTGGTGCCTCTTCTTCCAGAGACCGCCTTGACTGAACACCATGCTTTCACTACTAAGGTCGCTCTTGTCCTGCTAGCTTGCAGCCACTGGTGATTTTAGGTCCTTTCCACCTTTCCCTTTAGCATCCTCACTACATACTTTTTTGGGGTCTCTTGCCGGAATAATATTTTTTAGAATAATTGTTTTGGGTTCAGTTCCAGTGTTCCAAGCGACAGTTTGGGAGACTTCCAAAAACCGCCCCTGGAACGGTGACTTTGGCATATGGAATGTGGGCGCAGTGCAAGTGGGTCTCTGATTCCTGTGCAACAAAGCATTTGTACATTTCGGACTGGTGGCTCAGATTCGATTAACTCTCAAATTTCCAAATTATTGTACGGCCAATCTGGGCCCCTGTAGTTCTGTGTGGCGATACTCGTCCTCTCCAAAAGTGGTTTCTGTGGGGTTACAGCTATTGTTGCAAATCTCGGAAACATCACTTTGCTCGCCACGGAATCGTGGAAGGGTTGCGTATTTTTGGACAACTATGTCATTGGATTTTCGACATGTAGATGTATATTTGATCAATGTTGAGGTGACGAAGTATATATGTATATGCATAGATATGTAGATTTCATAATATATATATATATTAATATATATATATATATTAATATTTATTAATATTATATATATATATTATAATATAATATATAATATATAATATATAATATGTAATATAAAATATACAATATATAATATATAATATATGTATATGTATTTAACTTTTTGTACATGACCATCTCAGATGTTGAAGATGTGTGACAACCGTGTAATGGGTAGGTTTTGTCTGAAATGGATATCCATCCCTTAAGGAGGTAAATTGATGTTATTACCCCATTCACCATATTGTTCAGAGGGGGTGGCAAATTTTGATCCCTACTGAAGATAAGTTGATGTCATTACATGTTATTACCCTATTTAACGTATTGACAGAGGGGGGTGGCAGATTTTGATTCTTAATGAAGATAAGTTGACGCTATTTCCCCATTCACCCTATTGTTCAGAGGGGGTGGCGGATTTTGATTTCTAAGGCTGATTTTGATTCCTAATGAAGATAAGTTGATGTTATTTCCCCATTCACCATATTGTTCAGAGGGGGTGGCGGATTCTGATTTATCATGAAAATAAATTGATGTTATTACACCATTCACCATATTGTTCAGATTTTCTGTATGACAAAACACAACAAAAGCGATGTTCTTCTTGGTGGGCGAACGTCCAGGTTGGACGGGACATAATCTAAGGTTTCCTATATATATATATAGCCATTAATGCAGTTTTAATCTGGCTGCATCCGGAACCCATTCTGGAAATCAAGGCCACATCAATACTACTGTACATAGGTCGCTATGGTCCCTTAGCCCCCAACATGGGTTCAAATCAAATGCAGACAGCCCAGGACAGCCAGCTTTCTGGCTTCAACTGGCGCGTTAGTTGGATGCCCAGTGGTGATTTAGTGGGATTTTCCAGGGATTCAATGGGTTTTTGTAGGGATTCAATCGGATTTTATAGGGGTTTATTGGGATATAATGGGGACATAATTTAATGGGATAGATAACCCAATTGAGTCACCAAGTGCGGGGGAGATTTTTTGAGAGGGAGATATATGGAAGAATAAGACAATGCAAATGTGGAGCTTTGCCTCAGCCAACGACTATCGGGACTAGGTTTCTGTTTTGCATTCTGTAGCTATGACAGGACACATTCATCCAAAAGAAAATCTATCCCACATGCACCCTATGCCTCCATATCCTTTAATGATCAGGTTATGTGGTGGACACTGCCAAGCGGCGCTACATTGTTCAGGACCATGGGGCGGATGGGCTAGATGAGGGCTGTCGAAAAACTTGGTGTTTCAAAATTTGACCCATACCCACATTTTCCGAAATAAGAGAGGTCGGTTTCCAGGTACCTCCAGGGCGACTTTCTGCTCGGCAGGTTGGCTCAACGGAACCTGCAGACTACGCGCCTGGCATGAATGTGTCCTGGCACATGGACCTGAGCTGGTGCTTTGAGACTCGAGATTTCGAAACGAATGGTTGATGATTTTGATGATTATACAATGATTATGGGAAAGTATACAATTATAGGCCAGTCATGGTTTAACCGCAGCATCCGATGGCGGACAAAATACCAGCGGCCTCACCATGAATCCATTGGGGTGGTTAAAAAATTGATTTATGACACTGCTGAAATCTCAAAAATCACAATTTTGAACAATTGTTTATTCCCAATAAACACACACAATTTCCATGGGTTTCCACGAGTTTTCCGAAGTAGTTTTCCAGCAGCAACATCCAGGCGATGACCTTCGTCGCGGAGGGCTTGAGCATTGACGAAGTGCCGAAGGAAACCAGCCCCGATGTTTTTAAAAAGGGCTGGTGCAGCATGTGGATGATGAGACTAGACATTTCTGTTGATATATCATATATTGTGGTATATCTTATAGTGTATGTGATATATCCAAATCTATCTTACATAATATGCGTATGTATATATATATATATA
>Ga0126342_10003279_pt1 | contig 26590 bp, 24 predicted proteins | sample Cyp1metagenome_FD_92528 | JGI IMG/M metagenome (GOLD analysis project Ga0126342, IMG submission 92528) | Coral microbial communities from Lord Howe Island, Old Settlement Bay, Australia - Cyphastrea 1 metagenome | ecosystem: Host-associated > Invertebrates > Cnidaria > Coral ...
AAATGCTTGAGAACATTGCCGGCGCAATGCATCGGCTGCGGACATGAACATCAGAATCAATCCAAATGCAATAATTACCAGTCTGCACCCTTGCCAATAACCAACCATATAGACTGAACACAAATAGTTTTGAACACATTACCCTCTGGCAGGTAAATAAACTGGTTGACCCTGAAAATAACCAATTTTTCATGGAAACGAGCATCTTCCAACTCCGACAACTGCCAGGGTCTATGTTAATTTACCAGAGGGTAAACCATCCCCAATGCCCCAATGACTCACTAATCACTAGTCATGGAGGTGTCCGGTCACCTGCGTGCACTGCTGAAAGTCGTTGGAGGCGCCTCAGGTGGCGGAAACATGGGGACGTCCATGTGGAACCCCAGGATCCCATAAAAGAATCAAACATCAATCATTCCATCAGTCATGTCACGTCACATCAAAATTAAATCAAAATCAAATCAACACAAAAACTAATCAACCAATGAATCAATCCATCAACCAACCAATCAATCAATCAATCAATCAATCAATTAACCAATCAGTCAATACCGTCATCATCCTCACCATCGCCATCGCCACCACCAGCACCAGCACCAGCACCATCATCACCACCACCACCACCCCACCACCACCACCACCACCACCACCACCATCAGTATCATCATCATCATCTCCCCCTTAAAATTGCTCGTTTTGAGGCAAAACCATGTTTTTTGAAGCAAAGATTAGCACAAAAATCTGTGAAGGTGAACCATCATCTCCAGGTCCCGGCCTGTGGTCACGTTGTCCTTGCCATTGATGATTTCCTCGGCCAATCGGCCGCCCAAAGCCACGCACATGCGATTCTCCAGGAATTCCTTGGAGTAAAGACCTGCAGGTCGTTGGGTATTCGGCCACCCAAAACACACCATCAATTTAAGGGCATCTGACACTATGCGATTGTCGGGTAAACGATTTTGAGGCACCTAACCTGGAGGTATCACAAATCTATATGTTTGGTATGCATTGGAATCCACATATATCTTTTTTTCTGAGGCTTTGACTCATACAATTGAGGTTCAATCATCTGAAATAAGGATCATTTGGGTTACATGGGTATACTAAGTATGTATATAAGTAGATTTCATTATAATCGATGCCTATTTCATTGTAAATGATATCCTGATTCAGTGTATGACAAGGATAAGAAAACGGTGAATTATGGCATGATGTTGCATCTTCTTGCAGCATTTAGAGGGTCAAGATTTCCAAAGGAATGGTTGACCGACGTTCGTTTTTGAAAAGCCTCGCCAATGGGGAGCAAAATGCAAATCGTCAAAATGGGGAGCAAAATGCAAATCGTCAAATAGATCCAGGGGCATCAAGGGACAGGAGGTCCTATTTTGCTTCACTTGGTGCTGGAGCAGCATTCGTGTCTGGGGGTCCCAGAGGAGAAGGTGAGTTGGGGAGATCAGTGGTTTGTTTTTCTGTGGCAAGCATCTTGGAGTTTAAAGGTGGTAGTCAAATTGCTGCAGCCTACAAACAACCTGCTCAAGCAGCACGTCTTAGACCAAACTATGACAACAGCAGAAGACGGTTGTATGCAAACCCTGAAGTTCGACAATCGCAGCTTACTTCTGGAAGTAAGGTACATTTTTCATTCAGTTTTCAGGTTCTTTTGTTTGACATATCGTAACAATATGTGGGGTTAGTTATATTAGGCTATAGTTGTGGCTTGTGACCTGCGCTTGTGGGAGGCATGCAGAAAATGGAACCTCTGCAGAGCGGGTGAGGAAACTTCTGGACAGAGCATCCTGCCAGTGTCATCGTTTGAAGTGTTTCAGAAAATGTGCTTCTTCCTTGACGGAGATCATGAAGTTCCTACTTGCCTTTTGGGCCCTGGAGAAACCAGCTCAAGATGCATATGACTCACACTTAGTTGTTTGAAGAACAACATGGGCTGACAGTTTTGTATCTTTGTATTTATGGGTTTGAAACAGTTACCTGTTTTCTCTTTGTTTTGATCTAAGATCTTTGAGATGGTGAAGAACTCGGTTTGGGGCAACCGTTCCTGGCAGTTCTGTGGCAAGAGGATCTCAGCACGATGCCTTTCAGCTCTCATTGGCATCAGGCCACAGAGGTTGGGGACAGCTGGAAAAGGTAAATTAGACCTTCGCTACAGGTGCTTTGGGGCCGAGACCTGGCTTGATGTTGTTTGTGACCTGTTGGTTCAAGAATCACATGTTACAAATTTGAACAATGTTGTTTGGGTATATATAATATGTGGATATATGTGGTTTGTATTTTTGGTTGCAATCCCTGTGTGATCTCAAGGAGAAGAAACGAAGACCTTTGAAATACATGCGAATTGACCAGTTTTTTTTGAAGCTCTACATACAGCAAGGGGGCATGCTGCCCACACAGTTCCTTGTGTGCAAAATACCTCCATGCCATTCAAAATGTTCAACTGTATTTAACCATGTGATCTACACACATTGACATGTTGTTGGTGAGGTTTCAACGGGCCGCAAGATTAAGATCACAGACCAAAAGTTGTGCTCCATCCCCACTTTCTGTGACGTTTAGAGGAACGTCACATGATGATGATTTTGAGACAAGAGTCTGGTTTGCAATATGCAGAAATGTATATTACAAAACAAAGGTTGAGGTATACCAATAAAATGTTCTTATACCTTGTGTTTGAACTTACTCAGGAGATGAAGATGACTCTTCAGGCAACGAGGCCGTTGTTGAGATGGAACCGATTGAGTCAAACCTTGAACTGAAACTGCATGTGATGGGGAGCAAAATGCTCTACACACAGTAGTGGCCTAAGTTTGTTGGGCTGCTATGATGGCCATATGTCATATGAGAGATACAGAAATAGCCTAGGGTCCTAGACAGTGATTTGGATTGTTTTGTATATCGATGAGATTTGACACCCAGGACAGTTGAAAGCAACTTTGGGATGGATCCATCCAATTTGCCTACAAGATATTTGCCCCCTGGAAATCTAAAGATGCTTCATGTTCAATGTGGTGGCGGCATATCGCAACTTAGATTGAAACAGCAGTGAAGCAGGTCAAAGAATCAAAGTTAACACAGGTGTTTTGACCACGGGAAAATGGTTTTGCTGCCCAGGTATGCTCACTTTGCGCGGAGGTACAAGACCAAGTGGCGAAACCTCTTGCGTTTTGCCACCCCTACCAACTTCCCAGCTTGTGATGACTGTACAGCTTACAAGGATGCTTTCGAAGATGCTAGAGATCCTTTATCCAAAGTTATGTCGCATGTTACTGCACACTAACATGTGCCTGTGGTTATATAAATGGTTTCTCTCTCACCGAGGATCCCGTTGATCGGTATGAAATATCACGACAATACAAAGAACACCTTGAATCTGTGTCTTTGGATCGGCAATTGGAGATGCATTTCCAGGAGCCCTAAATCAGGGTTTCAACATATTATGTGCAAGTGTTAGTATGCAATTATATGCTGGGAAGTCAGAATTACGTGACCCTTCCACAGGATGTCAACCCGTTATCTGATGACGAAGCTTTATTGTTTTGCAACACAGAAACTTCTCTGCACAAAAAGAATCATGGACTCTGAAACATAAGCTGAAGTGGTTTTGTTTATTTCCCCCAACCCCCTTGAGTTGCATTGTCCAAGGATGGAATGGATCAGACTAAATGGGCAGTTCCAAGAGTTCGACATGGAAGATTAACAAAACGAATAGCGAAGCACGATCGGCCAAGAACTAAACTCCAGGGATGCTGGTTGCATGGTATCGTCTTGTGCATGTTCGTTTTGGATGTGCGACAAGGTGGTGATGGGTCCATGGTGTGTGAATGTTTTAGCAGGGCCTTGGACAAGATGAAAGAGGCATGTGATCACAAGGGAAAACCCTACCCAAAGAGGATAATTCTTTGGGAACTTTGGCGTTGTATTTAGAAAGCTTGTTTTTGATCCCAAAATTGTTTTTGTGAGAATAAAAATGTCTAGGAAAGTCTGCCGAGAACTTGCATGTCCAAAGTCAAACGGACTACATGAGGTAGACAACACCGTGAAGGAGTGCAAAAATAATACAGTCATGAAGATGATGGCATGGTTGCTACTCCAAAAAGGCCTACAATTCACTGGGCTCATGATGAGTAGAGTGGGTCATACCCACTCTACCTTAGGTTCCTTGCTGAGAAATTAGAAACTCCAGCCCTGTGGGGAGGGATACACCTGTGGTTATGGCGTTATTGTTTGAAGGATTTAGACCAGTACCTTTTGGTCTGAGCAACCAGCTAAGACCAAATTTATGGCCTATTGGCCCGATCAATGCGATGGGTTGATATCCTGGCCGATGATGATGACATCGTTCAGCATCTTGACTATATACCTAGTTCATACTTTACAAGATTGCCCCTATCCTATCGATTCATCACAGTCCCACTTGTTAATCTGCTACTCGCATCAGGAAAGTGGCATATCTCATGGACAAACTGAACCTCAAGGAGTGGTTGGGCACTGCAATGGTCCATGTTGAGAAAGTCACAACCATTCGCCCATGGAAACAGTGGTGTCCTGATTGCAATAACAAACGGTATACAATATTTTTACTATGGTAATGGGGTAAAGGGACCCTGCATTACATAAGAACAGCTCGAAAGAGATCCATTGATATTATTGCACCATGTGTTGGTTCACAATGAGCTACACAATCGAAATCACCATCAATCACAATGCCATTTGCCCCATGACATCCTTCCCATTGAGTCTCAGGTTCGAGAAAGCTCCAGTTACTTTTTCTGGTGCTTTGAGAGATGATGCAACTGGCGCTCACTCCTTCCTTTTTATGCGATCGCGAGGCATACCACACAGCCACTGTCCATGTGATATGCAATGACAGTTTGAAACGCATACATCTCAGTTGAATTCAAGTGACAACTCTGTGCCAGACATCCCTCCAAACATGCACAAAGTCTCCAGTGGACCTGGACGTGGTCGGTGGCCTGAATCCCCACATGATGTCTACTGCTGCATCAAACGGTTTGCTGCTGATCAGCAACTGTCCCAGGATATGGTGCGTTCTATTTCAAGATCTAACATGACATGATAGGTGATCTGAAAAGCCTATTCAAATTTGTTGTATCCAAAATCAAAAAATAGTCTTCAAATGTTTACATGGCCACTGGTTGCCACTTGGTACTTCGCCGCTCAAGGCTAGGAGCCATGCTTGGTCTGGCCTGCTGCCTTCATGGATATTTTGAACGAGGTGCCTCAAGTGCCCAGGCCTTTCAAAATGTTTGACCAGGATAGAAAATTGAAGCTTATGCAGCTAGCTTCAACACTACTTGAAGTGACACCGAATGAATCCACCCAAAGAACGGTGAAGTATCTTGTAAAAATATGTTCTGATTTATCACCAAGCATGCCTCCCCGTTTGCTCTGGATCGGAGAGAAGGTGCTGAATGAATTTGATGAGTTGGAACGTTTGGATGTGTGTCACTCTATGCAACGCTTGCTCCCTCCAATGAGATTTGTGGCAAGGCTGCAACGACCATGAGTAAGGGGAAAAATGCCACTGGAACTTGGGGTCGAATGCATAAACCAATAGTATCAGTTATCAGCTATGTGCAGCTGAAACAGTCCATGGTTTGATTCAGCAGTGTATGGTCATAGATGAAACATCTTACTTTGATTTGCACTGAAACGCCACACGCTATCTCATCAGTGTGAAGCTGTCAGATAACAAAGTAGTGCTCTTCACAAGTGGTCAAATGCTTCCATCCCATCTGGAGACCTTTGGGCCCAGAAATCAGTTTGATATGAACTCACCGGTTCCAAGTCATCAAGCAGCTGCTAGCTCACCAAAGCCAACGCCTGCCACCAGGACAGATCATTGATTTCTGTTCCATGCTATGGGGGCGTGGTTTGCTTCAACATGTCCAGGACCAAGCGTGGGGCAGAGGAGCAAGGTGGTTCTACACCAAAAAGAACTTTGTTTGAGGCAAGATCATTCTGTGGACACAAGTACCCCCAAAACCCTTCTGTATTCTGGCTAGTTTATAATTTGTATAACATAATATGGTAAACACCAGTTGCAATCAGGAGAGTAAATGACATCATTCTATTGAACCCCAATGTAATGAGGACACAAGTTGATAAAATAACAAATCACCATATACCATCAGTGTTTATTACATCACATATGTTACAATCTATCGTGAATCCATCAGAATTGAGGCTACACTTAAACTATGCTTGATGTTTTCCATGGTTTTGTTCTGGGTCACCCACCCATGGATTCCCTCATGCACATGACATGGAGGTGAAATCAAGCCCTGAAGCAGAAATGCAACCTGTGTGGCAAGACGCCCAGGCACAACCAGCCATGCTTACGTGATGGAATGGTATGTGAAAAAATTGAACCATGTTTGAATTTAGCCAGACCCCACCTGAGTGGAAGAAGTACGAGACTCCACCACCATCTGAGGAGCCTGAGTGGCATGCGCAGAACAAGTTCAAACACAACAAAGCTGTGTGAAGTAAGTCATGTTGTAGTTTCAAATGGTTACCATGACAGTCAACAATCACTACTATTCCAGAGTTTGCTCAATAACATGTTTCCAGCTCGTCAGGAGAAACCGATCAGCAAGGCATGGGGAATCAATCAGTCTCAATGATTTGTTTCTTCAGAAGGGGGGATGACAATTAACCAATTGAATCTTCATCAGGAAGCTCGAATCGCTATTGCATCGAAGCATGCGCTCATCGAGGCCAGAGGTACCCCACCCACTCTGGGCCACCAAGCTGCCCTCCTTGTGCAGGTGTCACTGCTCCTGGGCAAGAACTATATCAAGGCTGATGAAAGGGTGCTGCAAATGGCCAGCATACTTTGCAAAGCCAGTTCTAGGATCATAGACTTGTACAATGATCAATCTGAGTGACCCCTGAAAGTCTTGGAAACCAAAAAGCACGGCCAAAAAAGTGCGGTGTCCAAAAAAGTTGTCAGTTCACATGGAGGTGAGACCAGTACAAAACATTATAAACGCAAAGCAGCTATGCAAAAAATGATGAACAGTGTTTTCTTTATAGTTGTTTTGTGGTGGCTCAAACCAACACGAAGAACCTGGCCCAACCCGATGAAACTCTGTTGCAAGAAGGGAAGCATGGAAGCCAACATAGTTGAACCCAAGTGCTAGTATTATCATTAGTTGCATCATTTCGACTACCACTTTGCCAAGGAGCCCTTTGTCATTGAAAGCTGCGGTGAGTAAAGTGCTGGCAGCACCACCTAGCACCAGGCGGGCTCACACAGTTCAGATGCAAACACCAGCTGCATTTCTGCCACCTGGCAGACCTGTGAAGAAGACCATCGAGAAAAAGAAACCTCCTTCCACGAGGACATTCCAAATCAACACTTGAAGTAGATAAGTTGATATCAAACAAAAAGTTTCCCAGCATCTAGTATGTTCTGACTTCAAGTTACCTGTGAACTTTCACACATTCATCACCGCAGGAAGTGCTACCCAAAGACCAAGACGGCGAAGCCAAGCAGCCAGCACCCAAAGGGTTTCAAGTCAGTCCAGGATGCAATGTCCTGGAGCAAGGTGTTTTTGAAGAGGTTGATCAATGTGTTTGGAGAAAATCTCGTGTTGTCCAAGCTGAAGAATTGGAATTGGACTACAACCACATGCTTCAGTGGTGTTGGATGTGCTGAAACGGTGAGGGTTGAAAAAGTTGTTTGACTGTAAAACCACCATGTTCAAAAATCACATATTTGATAGTACAACATAACATATTGTAATATACTGTATTTAAAATCATGGGGCTGAAATCCTCTTACATGGGGTCATCCTGACAGGCACTGCGGAGCTTGGAGGCTGCATTTTGCAGCATGTACCCCAAGCACAATCCAGTTGGAGTACAGCGGGTAGATATGAGGTGGGCTGTGGAGCGCGAACCTAGCTGCCAGAAAATCCTCTCTTCCACCTATGGAACATGTGTTTTCGGTGATATCATGGAGTTGGACAGTAAGAAGCCGAACCTGTACTGCCACACCCACAAGAAACACTGTCCACTACATGTTCCCAAGACCAAGGGCAGAATCTCAGCTGATTATATAAATGCCTGAGTTAGTACAAAGATGCAACACTGGTTTGATCATGGGTTATATTTCAACATCGAACGTTGTACTGGATGTGTTGGTGTAAACCTTACGTAGCCATATGGTTCACCATGCTTCACCAAGGAACTCGTGTCAATCTCACAGGACTAGGGTATGCAAAGAACATGCTGGCCTCCAAGAGGTTGAGTTTAAACACTTCAATGCCATGCATGATTCTGACATATACGTACATCTGTTGTTTTGGGCCATATGATGCAATCCCTGCCAGGAGCACCTTGCACACCTTTCTCTTCGATGGGGCTTGGCCAGGGTGAGGGCGATGAGGTGTTCAAAGTACATGAAAAATATTACTCGGAAGTTGGATCATCAGCTGATGTTGCAATCTTAGAGAATGTCCCTGAGTGCACCATGAAAGAACACACCCGACGTGAGCTGGGGTCCTCCTGGGACAGTGAGGCCATGCCAATAGATCCCAGGATCTTCGGCCTTGGATGTGCCCGTGCTAGGTTGTATGGGGTGGCATGGAAAAAACACATGTACCAATGGGACCCATCAATCTCACTCGAGATGATCATTGATGCCTTGAAAGCTCGACCAGTTATGACAGCCAACAGCTTCTTCTACTTGAGCAAGACCCCATCGGTGAGACTGACAGAAGCTGAGGAAACTTAATTCAACTTAATCACTACTGGGGTTTATGTTTAGCTTCTGTTTCCACATCTTTAGGAATGAGTGAAACATCAGGGCTTATATAATCTTATATACTTATTCTGTGTCAATGTCATTCCCATCAGCCCCAAGGAGAGGAACCGCAAGGACTACATGTCCTGCCATGGCCGTGATTGGGAGGTGGCAGATCTCAATCAACTTGTGAGGACCGGACGTGGACGGACGGAGACTGTGGAGGGCCACTTGCCCACATTGACGACGAACAGCGGGAAGTTGTGGTCAAAGGTCCAAACGGGCTTGTGGCAAAGACTATTGTTTGATTCAAAATAACATAACACCCAGATATATCTTATAAGATCATAAACGTGTAAAACCAAAGGATCTATCAGCCTATCAGTGACATTCAGTGAGTACCCTTGAATATGTATAAAGTTGTTTCCCCTGAAGGTGCATCGTCGCTTCCTGACACCGACTGAGATGTTGGCCTCCCACTGTTTGCCAACATCGTCCCACCAGGCTAAGGCCTCGGGCTCCCCGAAGTTGGACATTTCAGGGGCTCCAGCTTCAGCCTTGACACGGGCTGCAGGAAATGCCATGTCAGTTCCCTGTATGGGCGCTTTCGTGCTGGCATGCATAATGTGCATAGAGCCAGTCAAATGAAAATGTGTAGCTTAGATCACATGGAAAATTCGATGGCAGTTTAATTCAAGATGTCAAGCTTTGAAAGCAATTCAGAACAAGATGGATGACTCCTCGCTTGCTTGAAAAAAAAACAAAGGAGCCTTTGAGTGAAACAATGATCAAAACAAGCCAAGGGAGAACCATATCAAACCAGCATTTTGATTTCACATGACTTTGGGCATTGTGCAGCTCATTTTGATCAGGTTCTGCGGTAGCTGGAGCCATGGGTAAGCGTCCTGCCTCAGGGACACCGCCATCGGCTTCCAAGGTGCCCAAAGTTGAAAGCCTGGGGCCATGGTCTGGCAAAATGCTAGCCGGGGCTCAGAATCTAATCAGCAGAAAATGGAAACAAATATTGATTTGTAAATGATCCCAAATCCCAACTAGGTTTTTAAACGCCCATGGAATGTTACTTTCAAAAGCTATAACATAGTAGAACATTGTATAATTTTGTTATTACAATATAACATTATATAATTTGTTCATACAGTTATATAATAATATATAATGTATATTTATAATATATATTATATAATATATAATATATTATTTATATAATATATAAATATATAATATGGGTATTCTGCTCATCACAGTGAATTTCTGAGGATGTTTGATCCAGAACAAGATGATCACCCAATGAGTTGGCTTCTGGCCCACAAGACTCCAACCCTTTATCCCGCTCTTCACCAGTGGCTTTCGGAGTTTGAGAACCTTCCCGTTGGGGATCTCATGCCGGACTATGGTTCTCCAAAAAACATGGTAAGTGATGTAAGGGAAACATGAAAGAACCCCAGCAACATGTTAAGCTTCGGGCTTCATGGACCATCTATCTATCAAGCAAATGAATCATCAGCCATGGCTTCCAGGAGCAGACCCAGAAAAAGAGCTTCGAAGTCCCTCTCCTCGCCTTCACGGTCAGGATGCCTTGTGACGGCCTGCCGATGTTGGAGGATTGGCTGACCCATGCGGCCAGCATTTGGGCTATTGGGTATGAACCGTGGCGGGAGGCTGTGGAAATCAAACCAACATCACAGACTGTGTTGGGGAATCATATGGGCTTTGCTGATGTGGAGCCGACCAAGGGAGTGGGCAGGATCAGCATGTTGCTGTTCACAGTGTGGTACTCTTACCTCAAGCTCAAAGATGTGCTGCTGAGCCCCCCTGAAAGGGAAGAGTTTACTAAGCACCTTGGCAAAGGAATTCTGATTGGGGTAGATTTTCTGCTAGGGGTACCTGGTTTTAGCAGCTGGTTTTGGTATACCTGGGGGTATAGTTGCATCGCCTTTGAAGTTTCCATGTTTCCAAATTTTCAAGGGTGATGCTCCCGATGAGAACGTCGCCCTTGATGTGAAGGACCCATATTCAACCAAGCAACAGGGTGACCTTCTGTATGGGAATGTCGTCCCTGATGCTGGCCCAACATAACCAATGAGTGACCTTTTCTATGGGAATGTCGTCCCTGATGCTGGCCCAACATAAACAAAGATACCAAAGGGTGACCTTTTCTATGGGAATGTCGTCCCTGATGCTGGCCCAACATAAACAAAGATACCAAAGGGTGACCTTTTCTACGGGAATGTCGTCCCCGATGCTGGCCTTGCCAAACTGGGACATGGCGAAGGGTGACCTTCTCTACAGCAGCATCGTCCTTGGAAAATCAAGAACATAGAAAGCCCAAAGGTGATGCAACTATACAGAATTTGAGATTTGACCACATTCTTCATAATCTGGTTCTAGACCCCACAAAGGATGGCAGTTCTAGCTTTTTTTTTTTGTGGGACCATGTCTTGGCATTGCCAAATTTATTGGGACACCATTTGAACAGTGCCTATATCAAACCAAACCCATTGATATCTCAATCTCAGGTGGCTGAAGAAATCGAAGATGGTCCACTGTGTTTACCTCCCTGAGACTTGCGAGAGTGACTACATGTGGAGGCGAATCCAGGTATCCCAACAGCAAGCTGAACGCCAGAAGAAGTCGTTGCTGCAGTTGTGCATGATGTTTCATCGAAGGGCAGCTGAAGTTCAACGGGACTGGGGTTTTCAATTCGATAGTTATGTTTTCAAAATAGTATCCCATGATCCAGCAACCCTCTTTCGAAAATAAACTATTTAAGTTTTGGGCATTAGTAGCTTTAACCCCAACAGGCATTCAGGCCCTGTTCATTTTACCAATAATTTGATTTGCTAGGACGACTCCACCCTGACCTACAAAGAGGCGTGGCTGAAATCCATTGATGAGTACAATGCATATGGGTTGGCAGCTACAGACCCGAAGTACAGAATCGACAAGAACCAAGCAGGCCTCATGCTGGGCTTTAAGGCTGGGTATCCCTGAAAATCACTGTCTAAATTTGTATTTGTTCTGTTAAAATATCAAAATCTCCAAGAGACCCAACAAGCTAGCCCACCCGTTCACCATCTTTGACTATGCCATTCATGCGCTTCAGGTGGGAACTGCTGATCCTGTCTGGCAGCTCATCTTGAAACATTTGCACATGAACAAGTTTGAAGCGTCAGGCTTGGGGTTTGGATTGAGAGAGTTGTTGCTACTGAAATTAAGTTCGTTTAATTGGTCATCATTTCAAAAAATGGGGTACACTTGAAAGTTGGAACCACTGTAGCTAAAACATCATATTTATGCCTGACAGCATGACACAAGAACTAATATCTCTCATTTCCAAAGATGTCTTTGGAATAGTGATGCCATCCCAAATATGTTCATTTTCTCACCATTCTGCCCTGCAGCCTTCAGCCGGGACACGTTGCTGAACTCAAGATGGCTCCTTCAAGGTATCCCCAGAGGGTCCGAGGGAATCTGGAGGGATATTCTGGAGATGGATTCGGGAAAGCAACATATCTTTATGCAAAGAGTGTTGTTTGTACATGGCGTCACCAAGAAGAAAGCAGGAAAGGCCCAAATCCTTCGTCTTCCAAATCATGTTTGGGAACTGGAAGCTGATGTAGCTTGCTTGGCTGGAACCATCCTGCAGAAAATGCAGTCCTTCCGTGATCCGTCCAATCTTCTGGTCTTTCCTGTCGAGACGATCAAGATGGTGATGTCCCACTTCATTGAAGGGTTACTTGAAGGAAACCATAGCTAAGATTTTCCAAGTTCCATGATACTTTCAAACCGGGGATAAATCCATGACATATTAATTCACCAAAAAAAAACCCTCAGGGATTTTCACGATGAGCTGAAGCCCTTGGTGGAATCACGTGACCCGGGAATTTGTCTGGAACAAACAGCCATGTGGATGGACAACCTTCCTGAGACCCAACAACCAGCAGATGATGGGGCTTTGACGAAGGCTGATGGAAAGATTGCAGACCTAGTTGAGTCCCAGCAAAAAATCCAGTTTGAGGCTGACTGTTTGGCCTTAGCGCGAGATGCTTCCCAGCTGGCCTCCTTATACCGTGAGGAGCAGCAGTCTGAACGGTCTGCCAGGCTGGCCAAAGTAATGCACCTCAAGCAGGAGAACGGCATTGGAGGAAACCTGGTGGCCCAGTTCATGTTGAAGAACTGTAACCATTTCAGTGGGCCGAAAGCTGATCTCACATCTATGTTGGACCAGGTACAGGTTATGAAACGAATCTTCTGGATTGTTTTCAATTCAATCATATCCATCGAAAATCTATATCAGATGATTAGATTAAATGGTTCTGGAGATAGAATGGGGGTACATGGGGTTACCATATTGTTTCTCACTGGGGAGTACCATACCATCGGGGTTACATGGGCTCACATGGGGGTCAACATCCATAGGTGGGTCAACTAAACTCACTCAGTGCACCCCTGAGTTCTTGAAAACAACTAGCGATTCGGGGGCAAGCTTGATTCTTTGGCTGGACTTCATGAAGTACGGAGTGGTTTCATCAACGGAACTGAACAACACCATCGAATTTGTGTCCCGAGCCCTTGGAGCCTTGCCTAGTCAGTCCTGCTGCTTTTGCATCGCACCTCAGATGTCCAGCGAGCGGCGCAGTGGGCTGAGAGAGGAATGGAGGCTGGGATGAGTGGCCCCCCTTTTCTTAGAGGATGTTCAAATCACTATTGTTTTTTTATTGTGCATCAATCAAAAGGTTTTGGATGCTTCTATATATTATACAATATTTAATTTGCAGATGAAAAAAGTACCTGTAAAAAATACAAACATCTAACATCAATCAAAACGTTCAGGCGCATCGAAGACAAATTCGAGGCGAAATCTTTGAAGGCAGAAGATGTGTACATCAGATGTGAGCACCCACCTACGGCCAAGCGTGTGCCCCTGCTATTTCCTGGGTGGTTAGTGACGAAGTCTGATTGCGTTGACAATGTCTTCCAATCCAGCTCCCTTGTTCAAGACAGGAGTTTACGGGGCTTGGCAGGGCATTAGTGGTTGCACCCTCTATGTTTTGATAACAGCCACATATAAGATTGTAATTATGGCATATGATCATTTCCTATGTATCTGTATGCCTTAATAGGGCACAGTTAGGACAATATTGATTGTAATCCCAAAGTCCTTTTCGAGTTAGGCCATGAGGGAAGCCAAAAGGAGGAGAGAAGAAGAGGAACGAAAACGATGATCAACATGATGATCATGATCAAGATGTGATGATGGCGGTGATGAGGATGATGATGACGATGATGATGATGATGATGATGATGATGAGTTTGATGAGTTTGATGAGTTTGATGATGATGATGAGGACGATGATGATGATGATGGTGATGATGATGATGATGGTGATGACGATGACGATGATGATGATGATGATGATGGCGATTGTGATAATGGTGATGATGATGGCAATGATGATGATCATCGTGATGGTGAAATTGATGATGAGTTTGATGAAGATAGTTTTGATGGTTATGATTCATAAACTCAAAAGGATAATGATGATGGTGATGGTGACTTTGATGATGACGATGATGATGATGAGGAGGATGATGAGGATGAGGAGGAGGATGATGATGATGATTATGATGATGATGATGATGATGATAGTGATGACGATGATGATGATGATGATAGTGATGATGTTAGTGATGATGTTAGTGATGATGTTAGTGATGATGTTAGTGATGATGTGGGTGATGATGTTGGTGATGATGTTGGTGATAATTATGGTTAATGATGATGCTGATGATGATGGTGGAGATGATGATGGTGATGATGATCACAAAATCAAAAAGCGCAATAATCACCACTATCAACACTATCTGTCTTACCATCACCACTTTATTGTTTGTTATGGGAATTAGTGACATAGTGTCTCCATGATCCATGGCATGTTACTACCCCCTCATCATCCCATATTTGTCCAACTTTCAATATCCAACCACTATTACTGTTTTTAAAGATGGTCCCTAATGTACTTTTGCAGGAGCCCACGTGACATGGTTCCCTTCATGGCGGAAGCCCACTACATTGTCCCGACAAAGGACCCTGTGCTTCATGCATCAGAAGGGCAAAGGTGCTGGGATGCCAATGGCTTGGGATCTCTTCGGTTTGATAAGCTTAGAGTACCCCCACCACCGAATGATTTTCTGTGGGAAGGTTAATTTAAATCATCCCTACCAATATAGACCCAGAACAAAATCAATAAGTCAGATGCCAAGCCAAGTCCACCTCACAACTCAAGTCATTATATAATATGTGTTCAAGTCTATGTTGGGGAACTACTAGTGGTTGAATGATCCCTTTGGGCAACCAAAGAAACTCTGGCCCATGGTCATTCCTGGAGTCATATAACCAACATGTCTCCCTGGCCCAGGGCCCTGTCTGAAGCGCAAGAGAAGGCACAATGGATGACTGGAGGAGCTCTGCCAGAAGCCGTTCTCAAGAGCCTTTTGCAAGGCTCAAAGTCAGGTGGACAGGTGTCAGTGGTCAACCTGACACCCTATGATGCCTGCTTGGAAAAGGCCTGTGTTCAGTTCCATTCCAAGAACCCTGCCTACAGCATCAAATCACTATCGTTGTCCACAGATGTTGGGGTGACAACCTACTGTGAACGATTGATTGCGATGTTCCTGATGGAGGACCCATTGTGTTTAGTTTTTCTCGTCAATGTTTAACATTCAATGAAAAATCATCATTATGGGGTGGAAGCTACAACCAAACCTACAATTAGTTTCACCAAAAAATCCAATGGATGTCATCTCAGCCCATGGCAGGATTGGAAGACAGACAGCGTTTACATGGGGAAAGTTCGTCGCTATGATCCAAACCCTCCTGAAAAAGCCGAGATTGATTCTTCCAAATTCTCTTTGAAACTGGCAGCGTTGACGAAAGACCCTTCAAAACGTGGTTGGCATGCCTGGAAAATCACCCTCAGCAACGAAGTTCGCAGTCTTCATTTGGGCCATGCAGTTTTCGGGGGACAATGGAGAGATCTTATCCTTGACTTTGATCGCAAGTTGCCCAAGTAGTGTTAACAAGTATTTCTTTAATTTTCAAACCAAATTCTACTCCCACCAATCTAACCTTTTGGAACCAAGGGCCCCCTATTGCCCCTTAACTGGTTTCAGCATGTTTCAGCAATACTCAGGTTCTGTGCAAACATTACTCCCGTCCAAGAGGAAGCCATTGTGCCTGCCGAAGTTGAAGAACCAGCTCGAGAACATTGGAGGAACTGCTTGACCAACATGTGATTGAGACGAAGGTCAGTGGGCGTCATCCAGGAACATCCCTGTTCTTGGCAGTAGCTACTTCCAGAAATGGGGCACTAGTGGATGCCTTGCCAGACCAGAAGTACAAGCTGTTCCTAGCACATGGGATCAAAATAGTTATGTATTCTTTTCTATCACAAAGGAAAACACCACCACAGGATTACAATGGGAATTGGTCCCCGTAATTAATTGCTATATAGACATGTCCAATGGCTTTGTGATGGGTTTAAATGAACATGCAAGGTATGCCATCAAGCCATCGACTTGGACACAGAGGAGTTTTTGATTGCCCATGGCAAGTCATCCTTTCTGAAGCCTGAGAAGCTTGCCAAATTGTCCCGAGAACATGTTGGCCCAGGCCAGCTTGCTACCTCAGGGGTGGTGGCCAAAATGAAAAGTTGAGGAACTAATATTATTAGTTGCATTATTAACATAGAAGAGTGATTCTAAATATTGAGGCAGCCCCAGGTACTTCAAACCCATCAAACATTTGACATGGAAAAATCCAAACATTGTGTAGCATCTAGATTTGCCCGGCCGATGTTCCCTTCAGCATTTTGGATCTCTGAGCACTGATTTTGGTTGGCCATAGGTTGATCATAGAATCACCAGCGTGGTACGACACCCCATGGCTAGCCTCAACCTTGGAGATGTTTTGGCGAAACATGGCTTGAAGAAGGACTGACAATCACTTGACTGTTTGGAATCAGAATTCATCTTGATATAGTTTGACCAAAGTGTCCACAGTGAACCCTGACCCATGTTTCTCCAGGATTTGGACGCAATGTTGGAACGAAGTCCTGATGCACTAATCACCCCACCACCTAATACTGCCAGCTTCTCAGAATGGTCCAATTATGATTCACACTTGGGATTCACTTGATTTTGATAACATCCTAGTGTTCCACTCCTGCTCAACTGCTCTTCCTAGGTGCACTCGCCTCGAACCGGGACACCACCCTCTGCACCAGCTGGGAACACGGGCAAGCTGGAGACTAAAGCTTTGCCCCTGAAGAGCCACAGTGCTGATGGAAAGAAACAGGAAAGAATCTTGACCGATGCTGAGATTCAGAATCTTAAGGGGGAAGTTGATGAATGCGTGGTCAATTCCAAGGAGTCTAAGAAAAAGGGTTCTAAACCCAACGGTGCTAAGGGTGACCATCCTGATGTGGAAATGGCGCTTCCTGAGCCAAAGGTTCCTAGAAGGGGGGCTGCTGCAAGGGCAGCTGCTCAGGCCTTGTTGGCCAGCTTGGCCACTCCTGCTCCTTCTCAGGCCCCCAAGGCCAAACCTGGGCGCAAAGGCAAGGACCCAAAGGCCAAGGCCAAGGCGAAGGTCAAGAAGAACCCAAAGAGTCGAGCTGCCAAGACGAAGAAGGCTGGTTTCTACTTTGCCTTTATGACATCATGTCCTTGAATGTCTGCATGATGCAGTTTTATCAGCCAGAACCAGTTTTGTTTTCATGTTCCACAATGGTAATGAATAAAAACATGTTTTGATCACGCTTTGACCCCTGCAGCCTGCGGCATCCAAGAAGCAGACCAAGTCAGAGATTCCGGCCACCCAGGCTTCCTGGCTGATGATGGAATGGGAAGGATACAAATAAGTATCATAGGGGGTTATCTGTTTCAGTCCCGAAATCAAATATAATATGGATTTATCAGATACTAACCACTGATCACAAAGCTGTTGAAATCCAGCATATTGCACCTGGTGATTGGAAAGCACCCCTCCAAAGTCTACCAAGGAGAGTCCAATGTTTGACAACGGAGAAGAGGAAGATCCCGAGGAAGACCCCGAAGAGGTGGATGAGTTGAGTTCTACGGAGGAGCTTGATTTGCCCACACCCATCAAAGAGATGGAGTGTGGGGATTCTGCTGCTGCCTCGCCTGGCAACAGCCCGAAGCCCAAGAATGCGAAGCGCTCCAAGAGCAGCAGCAGCCTCAAGGCTGATGGCCCTAAGGATATGCGATCCTCTTATTGGACATATATCCATGACCAGCAGAAGCAGATCAAGAAGGAGAATCCTGAGATGAAGCCCAAGGATGTTCTGAAGATGGCTCGTGAGAAGTCACTCAACTCAAACAATCAATCAGTGAATATCAGTGATCAACATTCTGATGGTCCAAGGGTCCAAAATAATCAAGATATTGAAGCCTCATCGGAATTACACCTCTTAGTGAATCCAAATTATATAGAGGTTGATGTTCTCCATGTTAAAACCTTGACCTCAACTATCAACTATTGATTTCAAGTTACATACTATTCACAATGACCTGCCACTCTGAGCAACCCAGCAGCTGGATTCAACACCCACTTGACTTCTCCTCAGGTGGCTGACATGCGAGATCCGAATGAACAACGTGAGCCATTTGTCCAAGAGTGAGCTCAGCCGTCGCCGAATCAAAAAGTAAGTTGTGTCACCAATATTTAGATCAAATCTTTGGAGGTAGCAACATGCCCACCAAGTCTCTGAAACATATAGTTGACCCAATGTCTTATAGGATGATTCAATTAAATGCTTTCATGACATACACTGATCAAAAAGAAATGCTGAGTTTGCTGTGTGATGAGCAATGGGGGGCATCAGCTACCGTTAGCTATAACTATGTGGCGCCTACATGGCTTAAGGTTGCTCGTTGGGGGATTCGAGCTACCTGCTGGGCAATAGGCTTGAACTAGCCACATTCCAGTCTAAGCGGATTCTGCAGTGAAAAAAAAGTGTTCTCTCATTCTGTATGGGTCAGGCCACTGAATTCCACCCCAAGTAATCACTAGAATTCATTTGAATGAAGTTGGATATTTGGGGTACCAAGCCAATCTGGAACAAAATCATGTGACACCCCTTTTTCTAAACCAATCACGGTATTGTGACACTTTGATCATGTCCTTGTGGTGGGGTTTAGGAAATCAAACAATTGCACTTCGAGCCCACCAGGTGACCCATTGGCCTTCACAATGCCGTGCAAGTGGCTGTCGGATCAGGAAAAAGTTGTGCTCGAGATGAGCTCAGAATCGTCGAAGAGCACCTCAGATGCAGCCCCATGCACCATCCGTGCTCTGCTCCATGAGTTGGAGGAAACCAACATTGTGGACACAGGCTTACATGCCCATACCTGTGAACGCCCTGGACCCCAGCAGGAAACCAAAACAGGCCATGAATTTGCCAAACTTTGTTCATTGATTTGGTTCCCCCCCATATACTTTGAGATCTGTCATATCCCTTTTAAATCCAAATCGCCTTAATGTAAGACATGATTCCCCACACTGGGACTGTCAGGCAGTCTTATAGTATCATGTTTGTTTGGTAGAAGATAATGTTTAAATTGTCGTTGAATTGGACTCATTAAACCATAGGAACATCACATTATCTTCTCCAATTTATTGATGAAATCCACTACGCATGGGCATTAAGCAAAATCCCACATTCGGAAGTGGCGATATCCTGAGATCCCTTATCTTGATAGGTGATGATTACTTTGTGGTGAAGGCTGGGAAGAATGTGCCAGTGTTCTCCTACACGCCATCCCTGAACAACCTGAAGTTTGCAACTGTGGCCAGCGCGTTCACACGTGAGGTGGGGTTACAACAGAAAACATTTCACTACCCAGTCAGCCCCTCCTTAAACAAATGGATCAAATGGAAATTTGGAAAGTAATGCACAGACATGTTCAACCCGAAAGGTTCTTGACGCTAGTGCGACATTGACCCGAGCTTGGAGAGTGGCCTATTTGAAGGCTGAAAAGGTTTCTTGCCGTCAAATTCTATATCATATTTTTGCCTTCCACCTTTTTACCCAAAGCCTTTAGCCAGTGCTGCCTCTGAGGAAATCATGCCGAGTTGCTTGGCTCAGCAGGGCACCATGGTGCCATGGGATTTTTTCTATGATAGAACTAGAGTGCATCACAAACTTGATGGGTTCCTTGGGTCTACTGATCTACTTACTTGATAATGCCTCACATTGGTGCTGAGGAAAGCCATTGTACTTCCTGCGTGAGGATGTATCATTGGGTGTCAATGAGGTCTTACGTTTGCTGTGATCAAACTAGATCACTCTCGAAGTAGAGCGTTCCTGGTTTTGCCGGTACTCTGACAATGAGTGCTGTTGGGGTTTGTCTGTCAAGGCATGACTTCAGAAACCATGTAAAACCCATAGTAACCAATACAGTAAATTGGAACCGGTCTATTTTTTGGATGGGGTCAGCTATGCCTTGCAATGGGATGGTAAAAGGACACCTGTGCGATCCATGCAGCGAGAAAATGGCCGTCGAGACCGAGCAAGATGAACTTCACCATTCTCACCATATTTGGGTCTTGGGTTAATTTCATTTTGGCTACCCATCCAATGATATGGGCTAATCACCAAACAAACCCATTCAGTTTCAACTTCCATATCAACCTCATACATGGTTGAAATCCTTTCAATTGCAACTTACATACATGGGTGAATCCCATCATTTTCAAGCATCAAATAAAATGAATTGGGGATCGAATACAACGAAACTTACTTATATATATATAATCATATATACACATCACGAAACCTGTGCACGACCCAATATCCAAGAAAGATATGGCAATGTACCCCTACCTGAAGTTGCCATTGATTGACGGACAAAAACGAAACGAGCAGATTTGCATGTGTCTGAAAGTATTACCCCAAAGACATTGTTGATCATCATTGTTCTGTTAATTGACCATGAATCGGGAGCCCATTGAGCCCATCTTCGATGGCTGGCAAATTGTTAACATACTGTTACAGAATACTTACATATACATTCATATCAGTGTATCATATTATATAATTATATATGTATATATTATCCACCAGATTCCCCATTATATGCGCCATTATATGTCCCCAGATAGTAGTATCATGTATTATCATATCATATCATATTATATACCCATGTATTCAGATATAAAGCCATGATACAGTGGAAAAAAAACTGCACCTTTTTTGATGTGGTAAACATTCCATTATTTTCATAGGCTTCCAACATCTTACTGGTGTTTAGCAGGGAATGAAGGAATGATCCGTAATCACTAGTAACACTAGTAGTAATCATCCCAGCAACCCCCATTCCCCCAGCAACCCATCCATTCCCTACGTAAAACGCACCAGTAAGACATGTTCCAACCATCCTTTTGGTTGGTGGATGTCGTGGACCCAGCGCCTGAGTTCAGGCGTTCTTCCGAGGGCATGAAGATGGTGACACCGCCCGCGGGGCCGCGGGGCACGATGCTGATCTTGGAGACGATGTCGTAGTCGTTCCTAGGTGGATTGAAAGAGGTACCCTCTGGTAATATATTTAACATAGCTATTGAAAATATTTGAAAATGGCCATTTATAATGGATTTACTCATTGAAAATGGTGATTTTCCATAGCTATGTTAGTTTACCAGAGGGTATAGTAAGGATATTGACCATCAATAAGCAATCAATAAGCAATCAATAAGCAAACAATAACCAACAATAACCAACAATAACCAAAAACAATCAACAGTCACCAACAAGAATCAACTATGGATTGATGACTAGGATATTGACCATCAATAAGCAACAATAACCAACGAGCACCAACTGTTGATTGACGATTATATGGTGAGGGTGATATTAGTAATATTAGACGTCAATAACCAACAATAACTAACCACAGGGATATTAAGAGGGATATTCATCAATATAGGAACATGGAAAATTCCAGAAATCACATAAATAGGATCGCATTGGTAAGTCCAATGATTCACTTGAATATGCTCACCAACAATGATCCCTATCTTTGCCACAGGATCCCCTTCATCCGTAGGCGGTGTGACACGACCACGTCGAGACACATCAAAGCGCCCAAGATAGCATGGCCGGCCTCGTGGTACGCCACCAGCTTCTTCTTTTGCTCGGACATCACAGCGTCCTGCAAGAATCTGCAAGATATGGAGAGAATTTCTTGAGATGCAATTCATTGCAGATCTGTTGAGTCTGTTGAAATGGCTTTCGAATTTGGACGACAAGTTGTGATAGGAATCAGTTAATAAACCAGAGTTGGACCCAACAGTATCATTTCCGGTTGAAGAAGCTGGCCGAGCTGGCCATTCTCAAGTCACAAATCGGTTTTTCCTGAGAACGGATGAACTCTTACCATAGATTTCTGGTGGTTTTGATCTATAGATTACTATAGATAATATTTGACATCAATACTGGGTTTGTCTGAACATCGGGTATCCTGTAATGCCATTGTCTATTATCATGTTGCGTAATTATAGAAATTGCCATTTGCTGGTTATATATCCCAACCACATATGATTTGTAGATAAATCATGATAAATCCCCCAAGCTATGAGTAGACGATGTTGTGAAACAAATATCATGAAAATAATTCAATCAGAATTGCTGGTGACATGAAAAGTCACAATTATTATGTTTCCACCAATGAAATCCCATCATCATTAAATCCACATGAAAATTCCCATGGCGTTTTCCTCGGGGATTCGGGGTTCATCCCAGCCTTCTTCTCCAGGCCGATGGCGATTCTCTCCAGGGCATTGAAAATATCCTCCGAGTCAATCTCCTCAATGATCGATGGGGAGAGTTCACCATGAATGCAGGGGAGTTCACCAAGAAACAACGAAGCATTGAAAATGGGGAGTGAACCCTAGCCAACAATGAACAAATTGGATTTAACCACTAAAAATTGGGAATTTCACCCTGAAAAATCATGATTTAATCATGAAAAACAATGGATTTAACCATGAAACTTGGGATTTGATGGGATATTACTGGGATAGTAATGACCCTCTGGTGATCGAACATAGTTTGCTGGAAAACTATCCTTTTAGTTCAATATAGTTCAATGATTTTCCCGGCTACAAACGCCATTTAGAAAAGAAACGGATTTCAAGTTTGCCATTGTTGATTGCCAGAGGGTAGATCTCCACGAATTGTGGACTTAGGGGATTTGGGGGATTTCGGAACCAGGGTCTTATATATATATGTATACATACAGACATATCAACATTATTAACCAATGATCCTGTTGTTTGTTCATCTTGAGGAATGTTTCAAACGTTGGGGAGTGATTGGGTTTCTAGACTTGGGGGTGATCAAGAAGAACATGTTGAAAGATGTGAAGGGGCCGATTTACAAGGGCCAAAACTTTAAGCTAAAAATGGGGAAAATCCAGGGATATTCTGAACATGGCAGGTGGTTTCACAACAGTCGTTGACCTGGGCCTTGAGCCAATCCCTGGCTGAAACCCAGACATTTTTCTGCCGCCGTGCTTCTGATTTGTTCTGACGGGCGGCCACAATGGCACCTGCATTCGGATGGACAGCATTGGTGACTGCTTGGAACTAGATGCCACTGCTTTGAGATGATTACTGCAGTTCTCAAATAGCTCAGCGATTTGAGCGATCGACTGTAGTTCTGATCCCATTGTTCAGTATTGCTCCAACTGGCAAAACCAGCTCCCATCTTCAAGGCCACCAGCCCTCATGTGTCAATGGTTTGTTTTTAACTTCCAAAATCTCCCACCATTCCTACGCTTCAAAAAGGCCCCATACCCGAAGGGTTGTGCCGTTTTTCCTGCGCCTTCTACAAGCATGGTAGATCCCCCATTTCTGACCAACCCATCATCTAACCTTCCTGGCTTAGATACCTTTTGAAACCGGTTTGAAACCCCGTCATCCAACCTTAATTTCTAAACCGATCGAATCATAGATGTATCATCATGTATGAACCATGAATCCAACACCTAGCATAGTTACACCGAAACTTACCTATCTGACTTATCGTGTGGGGGCCCAATGGCGGAAATCTTCAGATACTCTGCAACAAAATACGTCTTAGCTGGTTAGACAAATATATCCCCAATGGTTCGCCAAAATATTTGGGTAATGTAAAGTGCCCATGTTCAATCTAAAGCAATCATCGGCAATCATTCCATGTTTATATTCCGAAAATATGTCTTTACCTGGTTTCAGACAATAATCCATTCGCCCCAATATTAAACACACCTTAGAAACCATGGTTTAGTCGGGGATTTACACATTCTATGGTGGTGTTTGATATTAGAGGAATCAAATCATATGAAGTACTAGAGTCTACTTGGTGGCTCGTCCCACTTACTAAGTATAGGTTATATCCCTGATTATAAGTGAAATAAGTAGGATTAATCCACTTATAACTAGGGTTATAACCTACTTATTCAGTACGATGAGCCGCCAACTAGTAAAGTAGTTGGTTTCAGATAGTATAAATATATATATATATATATATTATATATATATTATATTATATATATATATATATTATATATATTATATATATAAGTTTCCCAAAGCAGGGGTACCCCGAAATCGCCCATGTTATTTTCGGATATTATAAACCATGCAGCTATTGGTACCACCATTAGAATTCACCTCCATGTATTTCTTAAACATTCCTCCGTACCTGGTTGACCCAGCATCCCCAGTTGCGTCGCCGCCCAGCGCCCCAGCCTTCATTGAGGAGGTTGGCCAAATCAGCTCCCGACATCCCCGGCGTCTGTCGGGCGATGGCAGACAGATCCACACCCGGAGCCAAGTTCTTGTCCTCGGTGAAGCGATGAATGCATAGGCGTGGATAAATTAAAGGCCAACAAAAACCAATAATGTTCATTGGAAAATATTAGAAATAGTCAGTAAAAATATATGTAATATCTATAATTGTAATTTCAGGTTTTTCTGGATGTTAACCATTGTTATTATTATTATGCACTAACCTGAAATCAGGCGCCCTTCAGGATAGTTAATCCTTACTACCCATCATTACAGGCGTCGCAGTGAGGTCACCATAATTTATCCAAATAGATGGATATATTGCCTTACACTTGGGGGTGCATCCCAGGAATTGTAAGTGGCTATTGGCCCCTATGTCGGAATATCCTCAGTTTTATGTCGGGCTTATTTTTGGGGCTGTAAACCACTGGCCTGGTATGGGTAGTTTTGTAGCAACCCCAAGGAAAGATAGAAAAGTAAAACCCTATTGACTAGTGAGGAATTGCGTTTCTATCTTTTGGGGGTTACTGCAAAAGATGTGCTAAAAACAATGCAACTCTTCAATAAAAGCTCAACCTTCATGTGGTTAACAAAAATGTGAAAATGACTTTACTTCGAGTGATCCCCACCGTGACAACTGATTTTGTCATTGTTTTTGACATCTCATCTGGAAGCATGTAAGGCATATATTGTCTGACATTCTATTTTGGCATTCTATCTAACATTCTAATCAGAGATTCTATTGTGGCATATTGTGGCACTCTATCTGGCATCTATTCTGACATCCTATCTGACATCCTTTCTGGCATCTATTCTGACATTCTTTCTGGCATTCTATCTGGCATTCTATCTGGCATCTATTCTGACATGGGCACTGCCGGACCTTGACGTCCGGCGCTGCCCACTGAGACCTGAATCTCGCGGTTGAGGTCCTGCAGTGCCCACTGAGATCTAGCGCTCGCGGTTGAGGGACGAGGAGAAGAGGAGAGGGAGAGGACAAGGAGGAAGCAGCTCTGATAAAATCTAGAGACCCTCACCTGGCAGGTGGGGAAAAAGGCTCTTCCATAGAATTGATAGATGGTGTATAAAGTTTCAAGTACAGTACCTAATATGTTTATCTTCATATGTGCCATGGTCAAATAATGGTATATGGTTTATGGTCATCCATCCCGCATTAAGAATCCTGAACAAAATGTTATATAGATCATTACAAATCCCTATGAACATTGATTGATTATTCGCGTCCCCCAATTTGGATATACAATCCAACTTGCTACCATGGCACATAGGAATTCACAGGAACCGAGTCATGAACTGAGTCATGAGTCATGCCCTAATCATGAGGACAACTGCCTTCGGAGAAAGGATCCATGTTTTAGGGTGAGATCACTGGCCATATAAGGGAATATACCTCTTTTCAATATGGCATGAACCATGGCATGAAACATGGTACAGTCCAATTTAGGTACCATTTCAATGGTACCAAAGATGGAAGGATGGTCTAACCGTCTAACCATATAGGCTCCACATATCATGATGGAGCTGATAGCCCTGCTCCCAGCCTTGGCATGCACCTTCAAAATCGCCACCCGGCCCTGCACATCAGGCGGGTCCACCTGCCGCGTTGCGATGGATGTAACAAATAAACGCTGTTGGAGCTATGGATGATCATATATGGATCTATATATATAATTATATACATATATATATAATTATATATATATATATATGTGTATGTATATAATTGTATATATATAATTGTAAATATATATATATACAATTGTATATATATATGTATATAATTGTATATATATATATAATTGTATATATATATATGTATATGATTGTATGTATATATATATATATAATTGTATATATATATATGTATATATGTATATAATTGTATATATTATATAATTGTATATATATATATAACT